>Ga0187827_10001267_pt1 | contig 37704 bp, 19 predicted proteins | sample ETNtaG_39_FD_167969 | JGI IMG/M metagenome (GOLD analysis project Ga0187827, IMG submission 167969) | Marine microbial and viral communities from oxygen minimum zone, Eastern Pacific Ocean - ETNP2014_SV_150_PacBio MetaG (Illumina Assembly) | ecosystem: Environmental > Aquatic > Marine > Hypoxic...
TTCATATAAAAACCTTTCTATTACAGTATAATGTAATGGAAAAACAAAATAAAAGCAGAAGAAATTCAGATTTGTGATATCTTTACCTAATTAATTTCTAAATCGTGAGTAGTTACCATTTCTAATTAATGGTAAAAAGGAAAGGTTTTTGATGGAAGCCGGACATAAGGTGTTAAATTATTGGACTGGCGCCCACGATTCAATCCCGGAGAATTGCAATGAACAAGGAATGTGAAAAAAAAATAGATTATTCTGTAAATGAAATTTTCCGCTCGATCCAGGGCGAGGGTGTTTATCAGGGTCAACCCACCATTTTCGTTCGCTTCACAGGGTGCAATCTCCGCTGCTCATGGTGTGATACAACTTATGCCTACAAGGAAGGAAATAGAACATCATTGGAGGAACTGATGGAGAGCGTCAGAGGGCGTAAGGATCGTAATGTATGTCTTACAGGGGGTGAGCCGCTATTGCAGGAACACATAGCGAAATTGACCTCCTCCCTTTTGAATGATGGATATTTTGTCCTTCTGGAGACCAACGGCTCATTGGATGTTGATGGATTTCTCGAAGCGATTGATACTATCGAGCTTTATGAGATTATGCGTCGGAAGATTGTGATCTCTCTCGACGTAAAAACACCTTCATCCGGGGAATTCAAATCCTTTCTTTTTGACAATCTTGCCATCCTTTCACCGTGGGACCAACTAAAGTTCGTCGTGAACGACAAGAGCGATATCGATTACGCTCTTTTGTTCGTTGAGAAGAATGATATACGGTCCTCTGTAATAATTCAGCCAAGCGATCGGTCGGACCTTGATGATATGGCAAGGCTTTTCCTTGATGCAGTGTGGCCGCAGGGTCTCGACATTCGATTCATGGCTCAACTACATAAGATAATATGGGGAAAAGACTTAAAGGGTGTCTGATAAGCAGAATTTTACAGTACTGGCCATCCAATTTTTTTTAAGAGAATAGTAGTTTTTAGATCTAATTATCAAATCTGATACAAACAATTAAATATCACTTATGACATATTTTAATTAGAATCAGAGTAAGGAGAGTTACTTCAAGGTAATTCCCTTCTTGCTGGGTTCACAGGGCTTGTGATCTCTCAGGAGTAGTTAATATGGCAATACCTGAGAGTGTTAGTGAATCGAAACGTTGGGGTGAGAGAGGGTTTTCAAGGTCAGACCACAACTCAAAGAGTGGTGGGACCGAAAGCAAATTATGGGAAGACGAGAGTCTGAACAAATATTTAAGACTCTCAAGAAAACCTGCACCTTCAACATCCGAACCCCAAAAAATCGATGCGAAAAAGGAAAATGAAGAGATCAAACAACCAAAGATACCTGAAAAGGTAGAACGAAAAAAAGAAGCTCCTGAGAAACCCATCCCCCCGGACGAAGGATTATTTATTCTGACTGATCTACCCAACGATATGAACGGTATCGCAACCGTTATGTTTCTTATAGAATTCATTAAGAAACGTGTGGGTACCGACGGGATAATAAGTATTCTGAACCATTATCGTGACCTCGGATGGTTCAATCAGATTGTCTTGGAAAAGTTACTGAATTATTCCAAAATGATCTTCGGGGATCTGGGATTTTTCGAATGCGAAACTGAAGACGATGTACCCACTACAACGAGCTTGCATCATGCAAAGGTCCTTGAAATAATTTTCATGATAAAAAACAGAGTGGACATTTCCATCACAAAGGACTTCAGCACGTACAAGCTGCACCAGCATTTCCATGAGTTTACAGAGAGGGGGGTGGCGGAATGATCAACGCGGCGAGTTTGTCGAAAATGCAGGAATTAGGGACAAGCGAAAATCGAATCGATGAAAGGCGGTCTAACAGGGCAGACCTAGTGACTCTCATCTTCAATAATACCTTTGCCATAAGCAATCGTATTAAAGGTAAAATAATTAAAAGCAATCCTCCACGGGAGCATAGTTCAATTAGAAATTTGGCAAGATCCGGTCCCCCAAGAAGGCGATTTCGGCAAAATGAAAATGCCACAATGGGCGTTGGCACCTTGATAATCTTCATTGCCATGGTGATCATCGCAGCTATCGCCGCAGGGATCATGCTCTATGCAGGCTCACTTCTCAGAGATGATGCAAGAGGTGTTCTGGATACGACCACCGATTCCATCACTTCAGGTATTGATGTTGTGACCATAATTGGAGATCGGAATGAGGACGGGAATGATAGCACCATGGTAAGAGCGCGTTTTCCCAAAAAGGAAAACAATAAGCCCCTCCGGGGGTCCATTGAATCCGTCGTTGTGACTCCGGATGGTGAGTCCCCATTGATGATGAAACTGACCTGGAACTCCGGAGTGGACCTGGAACTCCGGAGTGGACCTGGATACGGGTATGAAGGAGGAAAGGATATATCGTTCTGAGGCCTCCAGTCTCAATGGCTCATTGGATGCAATAATGAGTTTGAACAAGGTCATAATGACTAGCAAACTGATCGCCACAATACCATTTAATGAAGAAGATAGTAATGAAAAAACATACATCGATTATACTGTCGAAGACATACGTTCTCTTTATTATGCCTACGCCATAGTGGGTTTGGATAAGGCAGACAACATGGTTCTGTATTCCGGAGTGAATAATAACAACAGGACCGACAATACCACTATAGATCAGGATTCCACCCCCTATGTAGCCGGTACGCAGTTCAAATTGGAATTCGAGTTGAGTGGAAATGTGACCCTATTGTGGAGTCTTCCGGATCCGGATGCAGGAACCGCCCTTACCAGGCAATACATTTACGTCAACGATTCCAGCATGGAAAACGCCGGTACTTATGTCGATTCAAATGGGAGAAGAAAGGTCAGGATCCACCCCAAGAATACGCTCATTGGCGTTCTTAACGGGACTGCCAGGAGTTATAACGACTATCCTTCCCAACTAGGAACCTATCATTACGGAATAATCGGTGAAGATTCCTCCGGCAACCAGGTATTGTATAAACTTGGGGAGAAAATTCCCGATGGATTAGTTGTCAACCGTGTCGATAGAACAAATCCAGCGAGCATATACAACCTCTTCTATTTCCGCAATCCTAACTCTGTGAGACTCTCATGGAGTCCCGGCGCAGATAGTGATAGCGGCATTGGGGCCTATAATATATACCGGGTGCGGAATAACGACGATATCGATACGCTGGAGAAGGTCAAGCATCTGGAGCCGCTGACATCCGTTGGTGAAAACGTCAGATCATTTACAGATTATTCGGGCTATTCTTCGGCGTATTATTTTTATCTGGTAAGCTCGGTGGATAAGGCCGGAAACATGGCGTTCCCCATAATCCCCACCGATCGTATTCAGGTTCTGGAATTCAAGGTGAGGCCGCGGTCCGGTAGCGATTCCATTAATATGGAGGAGGTCTCCATAGATCTCTACGACGGTTCTGAACAAGTGAGCCTCTATTACGACACTATGAGCTCGAACGAGAGTTATACTGCCAAGGCAGTTATGGACCCAGGTGAGAACTTTGACCGCTATGACGTCTTGGATAAAGGGGCGTTAGTAAATATATATATAGACCTTGCCGACGTTGGTTTGATGCTGACTCTGGGAAGTGAAGTGGTCATGAAGATATTGCTCGCGGAAGCTGAAATATGTGTGCACACCTTCGAGATCCCCCCAATGCGGGACGATAGATATATCCTGATATGGTAAGCGAGTCATTTTAGCTTACCATTTTCTTTTTTCTTCTTTTAATTACTCAGCCAAACTCATCTTTGCATTTTTTATACATATCTTCCGCTTCCACCACTCCTACCCCTTTTTTAGATGTTTCTTTTATTTCGCTTCGCAATGATTGCAGGATCTTTCTTCGACGACGCCTTTTGAGTAATGATGAAGTTACAAAAAAAAGTATTATAAGCACAAGAGAGAAGCCGATAGAGCTTGCCACCAAATAAATACCGCGGTCTTTCTCTACTTCGATCACCTTTTCTGTTTTTACACCATCACTTAGTTCCAATACCATATCATCCGATTTTATTATTTCCACGGATATGTTATGGGTTCCCGCTTTAGCCAGCCATATCGTTTCGGTATCTTTAATCTCGCCTGCAAATATATACGGAAATATAAGCGAATTTATAACCGTACCGTCTACCCTGATACTGAGCGTTAGGTCCTCTACAAGAGCGGTACCCCGATTAGCAATCCTAACGTTGATGGAAACCTCATCTCCCACCTTAAATCCGGTCCCTTCAATGAAAAAATCCTCTATTTCAAGAAGTGGTACTGTGATCAGTATTTCGGTTCTTACTGCCGGCGACCAAGCCCCATCATCGTCCTTTACCGAAAATGAGATTATATGACGGCCCTGTGAAAGGGAGGAGATCGCCGCGAGGTCCAATACGGTGTTATTACCAAGGTAATTATCCACAGATGACTCCCATAAATATTCCAGTATGTGTCCGTCCTCATCTTCACCGTATCCTGTGAGCATCATACCTTCGCTGCCGATTACAATTTCTTCCGAAAAAGGCTCGATAATGGCACGGGGAATGTCGTTGATATCAATTACCTCGACTTTAAAGAATGTCATTGCCATTTTGCCCCATGGGTCTATTGCTCCAATGGAGACAATTGTCTCTCCAAACCATCCCGATGACGGTTCGATCAAAAGCGAATTGTTCTTGAAAATGGATAGGCTGATATTATCAATGTCCGTGGGGAATAAGAACAATAGGTCTGTGTCATCCGGATCCCAAAAATAATTTTCGACATCCAGAAATAATTTTGAATCCTCCTGGAGAAACCTGTCGCCAATATCCATGACCACCCGTGGGGGATCATTTACCGGTTCGACGATGATTGTTATCACTTTCTGTGCAAATAGATCGAAGGTTGTGTTCTCTCGGACCTCCACTGTAATGACTTGCTTGCCAAAATAATCCATTTCGGGAATAACGAAAAGGCTGTTATTATCGTCGACTCCCACTGTAAGATTACCATCCTGGCTAAACGCTGTAAAGATCAGGTCGTCGTCTTCCACATCGAAAACGTGATCCGCGAGAGAGAAATTCGATACATATTGGATATCCTCGCTGATGATGATTTGAAGAGGTCCGGAAACCCAAGTAGGGGCATCATCTATATTTTGAACAATCAGCCCGAATAGATTTGAGGAGACCCGGAGGTCATAACCGTTTGTATAATTCATTCTCAAATTGACCATGCCGGTAAAATTATCGGCCAAATAAAGCAGATCGAGGATCGAACCCTCAAGCTTCACAATAAGTTTCGTTGGATCCGAAATATATTCGATATGGTAGCTATGCGGTTTTTCACCTGAATATTCATCCCAGAAATGATTCGATAGATCGAGTATATTAGCTTCAGGAGTTTCTTCGGTGACCATGATGTCCGAAATATTCATGATAAATTTCGGGTACTTCGCCATCCATTCGATCTCCCACGAATCGAGGATAGGCGTTGACTGCTCGCTTCCTGTGAACCAGGCCACCAGACGGATGTTGCTGATGTTCATATCAGGCAAAGCGCTTAAATTAATATTTTTTTCCGTCAGGTTAGAAAAACCCTGGATAGAGGCGTTCGATGTACCTCTCAGGACGGATATCCCTATGAGGGTATTCAACGTTTCCACCTTGGTGACGCTTAGAGTATACCGCCTCATGCTCTCGGGCAGAGTTATTGGTTTAGACACGATATGCGGTAATGGATTGGAGATTTCGCCACCCACCTGGATCACGGGTTCCTCTGAAATGTATTTGCGCACGCGGGGCAAGTCATAATAGTTCTTGCCAAAATAACCGCTTCCCAGGTAGAATCTATCGGTAGAATCTCCAGGGTGCCACCATGATGCCTTCAGTTCATTATCGAAATATAACTTGTAGACCTGTCCGTCGTATGTAATTTTGAAATCATACCAGGTATTGTCGGTCCATTCGAAGGCTCGATAACCTGAACCACCAATGAAACAGACATGGTCCGGGTTGACGTGACGGATAAATGCCGTCACAGTCGATGTACCGAAAGCGGCCAGGAGCCAGGGCGTGTACAGATTATTGCTGTAAGCATTGTAAGTTAATACTTTACCCTCGAAACTCCAATTGTTCATAGTATTCGTACGTTTGTATATTTTTGCTCTCCCACCATTGGGAGGTTGTGCAGCATATCTTTCACAGTATTGCCACCACCGCTTGGACCCGTCCTTGTTTGCAACACCGAATCGATTTGTACCTGCACTGTCTAGAGTCCAACCCCCGGGAATAACAGAGTTTCCAACCTGCTCGTCCTCGAAATCATCGAATAGTTCGAACACCTTGGTACCATCACTTCTCCTTCCGGCAGTGGGATTCCCATAATGCATCCAAATACGGGAGGTGCCATTGGACATTTCGGTCACATTGACCCATATCTTGCTTAATCCGTTTGGGTTCCACAGCTGGATCCAGTAAGCCATTTCGTTGCCCTGCTCATCAATAAATCGTAGATCGTTCCCATTGCTACTCGCATGGGAATAATTGAAGACTGATAAATTCAAGGTCACCAATGTTTGATATGCGTTTATCAGACCCTGATTATTCGTAACAGAAATAGGTTTCTTATATCTCCAATAATTCATATTGACCTTTCCGTCACCCACGGTAACCGATTTCATCAAATCGATTTTATCCTCATTATCGAAATCATCGTACCAGCTACCAGCAAGGCCGGGTTCATCCTGGCGGGTCGAAGGGTATTGAACGTCACCTTGATCAATGGGCCCATTATAATTATCGTCGGAGAATCCGGTTCCTTCTCTATCTGGGAAATTAAAAAATTCTTTATTTTCTATTTCCACTTTTAAGTAGGATCCTTGTGTTTTTTGCGAAAACTTAGTGGTATCACCCGGAAACTGGAAACCCATGAATATTTGGGCGATCAATATGAGTAATAAACAAATTACAATTTCTCTTTTCATATTCGAACCCTGATGAACCTGAATCATTATGATAGCTTCGATATTTAATTATCTCGCTATTAAATAACATTTTTGTCTGTGATTTCCGGAAACAGATACTCCATTGGATTTCAGGTTCTCAAAGGGAGATTTCAGGGAATTGGGGTGGGACTATTAATTCCTTTATTACGAATTAACCAATAAAAGTGGGATCAAAAATCACATAGATTATAGTTTTAGATTTAGAGAATTTTAAAGCAATGCAATATTTAGGGTTTGCATATCGGCTTGCTTGAGATGTATTCATTGGTGATCGGTTAAGAGCCCGCCTGAGTAATCCAACCACAAACTATCCCATTGTCCCCACGATTGATTGACCGAGCATCTCATCATTTTTCTCGGGAGGTCTTATTATAAACAATGAGATCAGGGGTCATGACTCCATCAACGAGAAAGGGATCTACTGTTACAACTCATCGGTCGAGATCAATAACAATGAGATCAGCGACAACTGGTATGGAGTATATTGCGAGGAGAATTTTTTAAGCTCAATCGATGTTATAGGGAATTCATTCTTTACCAATAATATCGGGATATATTCGGCAGAGAAATCCGCAACAGACATTATAAATTGTTCGTTTACGGGCAATAATGAAAGTCTTCTTGCGCATCTGACCGACAATGTAACGGTTTCCGGCTGCAGTTTCAGCTACAATGGGGTGGGAACCATGGTATGGGAATCCGAATTCAGCATCGACAACTGCAGTTTCTACGGAAATACAAAGGATTATCTTTCCTCGGCGGGAACGAATTTCACGCTGGAAGATTGTGATTACAGTTTCTTAAAAGGAAACGTCAACTGGTCGTTCGAGGAGGAGATACTTAACCATTCCGGGGATGAAACGTTCATGATCGAGGACATGAAGATAGGAGATGTGAACAATGACACCTACAACGACATCGTAGTTCTGAACATGAGCCTCAAGACCGGAGGTATCTATTTCCATAATTTGAGCATATACCTTTACAATTCAACGACCGAGGACTTCGACTTGCCCATAATCAAGTACCTTTACAATGCCACATATAAGGAGAAATCATTGGAAGTGAAAAACATCGACGACGACTACGAGTGCGAAATTCTTGTGGCATACGACAACATTACTGTACTCAACTGGGATGGAAGTGACTGGGTTGAGCCCGTGTACAGTCCCTTAGGGTCATCCGATACCCATCTTGATATCAAAATAGGCGATATGAATAACGATAGTTACCAGGATGTGGTAACAATAACCGATGTGGCACCAAACGAGGTTGCGGTTTTCCTGTGGAATGAGACTGATAACAGTTATGACAGTCCGGATTATTACACTACCGGCGCAATACCTTCGAAACTGTTTATCGATGACGTCAACGACGACGGACGTGACGATATTATCACTAAATATGATAGCTCGTTTGATCATATTTCGATCTTCAACCAGTCGGATTCCGGCTTCGATACCAGGTATGATATGGAATTTAGCGGTGACATAATTGCAAATTCTCTGATAGTCGATGATATCGATGGCGATGATAAAAATGATATCGTGCTCGAAGTTGAACGAGAGACACCGTATTATGGTAATTATCTTGCCTACCGATTATGGAATTCCACGAGTTCCGGTTTTGATGATGATGAGTTCTTCAATACTTCACTAGGTTATTACAGTGATCTGAAATACTTCGACATCAACAATGACGGTGAAAAGGAGATCGTGGGTACGAGCACCACATATGGTGAGACAGAAATCTACAATATTACCGATCTCACGTTATTGATGATCAACAGTATTTCCAACACGCAAACTCACCCCAGTTTCATTGAATACGGAAATCTGAATCACGATTCATTTACCGATATGGTTTGTTACGAGACCGGCGGCCAGGGCAGCGTACTTTACTGGAACGGTTCCACATCCAATACTACGAGGAGTCTTGTGGTAGACGTGAGAAACGATACCGACATCGGTGTGCAGGGCGCCACGGTAAAGATATACGATGCCGACGGACAGGAAATATTCAATTTGACGACGAATGCGACGGGGATCACTCCCGTGGCGCAGGTAAGACTTATGGAGAAAGACATAAGCAAGGCTGATTATTTCGGACCGTTCAAGGTCAACATCACAAAGTTGTCGATGGGTACTTGGTACAACGTTACAAGGTTTTTCAATATTACAACCGATAACGGTATATATACGCTGACCAAATATATTGGCAATGACACCGATAACGACGGACTTACCGACGGCGAGGAGATGTACGTCATAGGAACCAATTCCACCGACAGTGACACTGATGGTGATAGTATCCTGGACGGGACGGAGTATGGTATAAACGATACCACGAAGCCGAGCACGACAGGGGGGGGATTTGTGGCGGATGAGGATACGGATACTACAACTTCAGCTTTATTCGATGATACGGATCATGATGGGTTGTTCGATGGCGTGGAAGATATTAATTTTAACGGCAAAACGGATGCTGGAGAGACATTCGCAAGAATTTGGGACAGTGACAGCGATTGGATCAGCGATGGAGATGAAGTTAATGTTTATCTCACTGGACCATTGGATATAGACAGTGACGATGACGGAAGTGATGATGGCAAAGAGATAATGGCCGAATATGATCCCCTTGATAGTGGCAGCGTTGCTCCGATTATTGATGACGATGAAGATGGTCTTACGAATGCGGTTGAAACACTATGGGGTACCGACCCCGATAAGGCAGATACCGACGGGGACGGGTTGTACGATGGTTGGTTGGATACGGATGATGATGGGCTGTACGACCTAGATGACGTGGGTGAAATGCCCTACGGGGGTTGGTGGCAGGGAGATGAAGAGGTGCCGTGGTGGGAATCTTCCAGGTCCCCCGCCGTAGGTACACGGGGAACGGACTCTACAAGAAGCGATGGCGATGGTGACGGACTGGACGACAATATCGAGGATATAAATGGGATGATCTGGGCGGAAATAGAAGAAAAAAGTTCATTGGGAGATGGTTTTAAAGAGCATGACGATTCGGCAAAACCGGCAGGAACTGATAACAAGAACTGTTTGAAAATTGGGACCAAAACTAACAACGTTTTCGAGATCGATATAACCGCTATCGGAACAACGGACGAAATAATAATCCTATTAAGAGCAAAAAAGGCGACCACAACGGGAACCGTACATCTGCAATTATCTCAACCGTCGGGGCCTCCCGAAGTGTATGAGATCACGGTTAGTTGGGGTGAATTTTCGTTTTATATAATAAAAGATGCTTTCACTAATGATCAACAATTTGAAACGTTAAAATGTGATTGGGCAGAGAATGTTTATCTGGACCAAATTTGCATTTTAACGGATCTTGGTACTTGGAATGGCAAATCCCTACAAATAACAAATCCAAACGATGCGGATACAGATGGAGATCAGGTTAATGATAATGTAGAAGTATTTACGGATGGAAACAATCCCGAATTATACTGGTTCGAAGCCGAACATTTAAAAAAGCAACAATACTCTTCCGGTATTAGCCGATATTCATCTGCAAGTAATTTTCAAGCAATAAAATTTTATCAAACTAGTGGAAATTGGAAACAATATCTGAAGGATAGTTACCGGTTACCTTGCGTTCCTGGGAGATACCAAGCAGCAATTCGAGCATATTCTTCAATTTATGCTACTGAAGCTCTGAAATTGACTTTATTTCCGCACGGCGGACCTTCAGTACCTTATACATTTGATATGGAAACCGGATGGAGATGGTATTTTACTCCAGAATTTACAAAACCCGGAAACAAAGATTTTGACCTCCAGGTTTATGCAAAGAAAGGTATGGTACGCTCGAATACTTTATTGGATGCAATAGTATTTATTCGTGTGGATAAACATGATCCATTACAGATATTTAATTGTCTACGACAGGATACCGATTTTGACGGTCTTTCGGATGTCGAAGAAACGAAAATTACCTTTTTAACTATCGATAATGATTATGATAGTGGAACATTAATAGACATTGCAACAGAGAACGATGGAGTGAATAATTATTATTACTTAGAACATGAAAATCCGGATCAACCGGATGATATAAATGATCTAATTCCCCTTGATATTAAAACCCCTGAGGGGTATTATATTTTCAAAGAGAAGCATGATATAAATTCGGATCCGGAACACTTTTATATAAAAACAACGGGTGGTTTTAGGCATTTTAAAAAGAAAGGGAAGCTTCTGGGACATGATCTAAATGTAGGTGATAATTCACACGGTAGAGTAACATACTGGACAAAGCCCTTCGATGAGGACACTGATGATGACGGACTATTCGATAAATATGAGTATGATAAATGGCATGGTGGAATACTCACAGAAAAATCCAATCCCAATAACCCTGATACCGACGGTGATGAATTTTGGGATGGGTCTTTTACCAAACCAAGGTGGAATGGTGAAAAAATAGTTGATATTGGAGAAGAAGATGTATATCGAAACGGAAAAAATTATCGATATTGCTGGGTTGATATAAGCGGATGCGGGGAGAAGCGGGTTCATCAAAGCCAACTTGGACCAAATAACGCTGATAGTGATGGAGATGGTGTTGACGATGGATTAGAATATTTTTATGGCTTTTACCCGAAGACTGGTAGTGATTGTGATGATTATGATGACAGTTTTTCAGACCCTGATAATAATAATTTACAGGTGAATTGGCTTCAAAGATATTTAAAAGACGATTTTTTATATGGTGACGAATGGTTGTTAAAAAATTGGAAATATAATTATGGAACATATTATGAAGAACCTTCAGGGAAAATATATGGATTTGCAGAATATGATCATGTAAAAAGTTTAATAAATATGTATCAGAAAACAGGAAAAATAAGATTTTACAATAGGGCAATAAATCATCTTGATACATTAATAAGCCAAACCACATACAGTTCAAAATGGTCCGCTGCTAATGCGGGTGGAAATAGTTTTAATGATGGCGAAATGGGTGTTCTTGGGACTGATTTTGGTGAAGAAAATTTTGTGCGACTAATTCTTTATGATTCATTGTTATGTCAGAATTTATTGGATCTGATGATAGCAAGTAGATCTTTGCATAATTCCAATGCGCTTTATAATTCGTATAGACCTTTTGTACAAAATGTCTTTAATTTTTGGGAAACTGTGACAGATTCAGCAGGGTTGAAGGCTTGGGTGGATGTGGATGCTAATTCTGGTTCTTATAAAGTATTCTGGAAAATACATCCTCAACCACAAGAATTTCGCCATTATGACGCCGATGGAAAGAATACTCCCATTAAAAGGACTTGCCAAGATATTTATCATCATCCTTTGATGATGGGTAATATGTTGATGAAAATGATCGAATATTCAAAAATATACCCTTCACATGCTTTTGCTTTTACCAGTGCAGGTGCAAGTGGTAATGCCAATACTCAAATGAACTGGATCTTTAATCATCGAATAAAAAAGATGAAAGGATATATCGATTCAGATCCCACATCTGGCGCTAGGTGGCGTTACAGGAAAGAATTTGCCACTATTGAAGATATCTCTCATGGCAATTATGATGTCAACTTTATGATAAATTATAACGAGTTTGTAGATGATTACCATGGGGGAGACCCAAAATTTGATCTACCTCGTATTGCACAAAACTTTAAAGATAATGTTCATGAGGGTTGGGGGTCGAACGGTGCTACTAAACAACACTATCTCTGGTATCAACTTGACGGTGGTGACTCCGGGCGACAGGCCCCTACCAATTTTTATTTCTGGGATTGGATTAGATTGGATGGCACCATCTTGAATTATGCTAAAGATACCTACTATTGGATGAACGCCCTTCCAAATTATCCGATACCAGGATATGGCATTCGTTTGTTGATGTATTCCAATATAATTCAAGAATTATAATAATAGGTGATGAATAATGGTGAGAAGAAAAAGGAGAAGTATCAGATGTTTAATACTCATATTCATTGTATTATTCATAATTTCTTCACTAGATGTTATGACCGCAGAGGATAAACCTGATTTATTTATTGAGAATAACGATAATATATCTGTATCGGTGTCATGGTCCCCTAATAACACATACATTGCATCTGGGGGGTATGGTCGAATAATGATATGGGACTCAAATTCCGGAAACAACATTAAAAATCTTTCAGTATGCGGTATTGGTATATACAGTCTCGATTGGTCTCCAGATAGTAATAAAATAGCAGCTATAACATTGGAAAAAGGGGGCGGTGGTTACGCCAATTATGGGAGAGTAGTAGTTGTAAATGCGACAACAGGAAATTGGATATATAACTTCACTGAGCATGGTACTTTAATAGATTCCGTCGATTGGTCTCCCGATGGTTCATTAATAGCTTCGGGATCATCAAATGATTCTACAATAAAAATATGGAATCCAGAAACTGGAAACATTTCAAGAACTATAAATTCTTCGGATGAGCCTTTAATGGTAAAGTGGTCACCCGACGGTAAATATTTGTTGGGAGGGCTTTCAATTTGGAACATTTCCAGCGGCGAAAAGATCAAAGAATTTGATTGCGGAGAATATGAGTTTCCTCATTCTGTTGATTGGAGTTATGATGGGAGTAAAATTGTTATATCCGCTGACCTAGAGACCAAAGTATGGGATGTTGCATCTGGAACCTGTATCTATACTTTTATTCATTATGGGTTTGTTTCAAGGAATAGAATGGAATGTTCTCCAAATTCAAATCTCTTTGCAATAGGTCAAGGCGTTTCTCCTCCTTCTAATAATGGTACAATAGAGATCAGGAATCTAATTACTGGTGATTTAGTTCGTAATATTACATTATCAGAAGGGGAAGAGAGTAAATCAGTGTCCTGGTCGCCAGATGGTAAAAGTATTGCAGTCTCAACTAAGTTGGGTGTTAAAGTTTTTCATATTTTCTCATATATCAATGATACTGATGATGATGGGGTTCTTGATATAAATGATGATTTCCCATTTGATCCAGCCGCTGCTCTTGACTCCGATGGCGATGGTTTTCCCGATGAATGGAATCCCGGGATGGGACCTAATAATTCCACTACAAACCTCACAAAACTGGATGATTTCCCATATAACGCCACACAATGGAACGACACCGATAACGATGGATGGGGCGATAACTACGCCAATGCTACCTGGCTCAACGAACGTGAATGGCCTGTTGGGGCTCAACACATCCCCAATGCATACCGACCGGACCGTTTTCCTCTCAAAGCAACCCAATGGAATGACACGGATGGCGACGGCTGGGGTGACAACTATGCCAACATATCGTGGGGCCAAAACCGCAGCATAGGAATTTACATCCCAAACGCCTATAAACCCGATCGTTATCCACTAGACCCGACAAGATGGAATGATACTGATGGAAACAATGAGCCATCAGATTTCGATGGGGACGGAATACCCGACTACCTTGATCTCGATATCGATGGTGATGGATGGAATAACACCATTGAGATGGAAATTGGGACTGATGTCTGGGATAATAGATCATTTCCAAGCGACCTCGATTCCGACGGCATTCCAGATGCTCTAGACCCCGATATAGATAATGACAGATGGAACAATACTATCGAGCTCGAAGTTGGCACAGACCCATACAACAACCAATCATTCCCTTCCGACCTTGACCGCGACGGGATTCCCGACATCCTTGATCTCGATATCGATGGTGATGGATGGAATAATACCATTGAGATGGAAATTGGGACGGATGTTTGGGATAATACATCATATCCCACCGACCTTGACCGCGACGGCATCCCTGACCTCATCGACCTGGACATCGACGGCGACGGATGGAACAATACTATCGAAATCGAAGTAAGCACAGACCCCTACAACAACCTATCCTTCCCTTCCGACCTTGACCACGACGGTATTCCTGATCTCATCGACCTGGACATAGATGGCGACGGATGGAAAAACTTAATAGAACTTGAAGTAGGCACAGACCCCTACAACAATAAATCTTTTCCGTCCGATCTAGACAACGATAGCATACCCGACACTCTTGACCCTGACATCGATGGGGATGGGGTGCTTAATGAGGACGACGCTTATCCGGACGATGGGGGTCGGGCGGAACGAGAGGAGGAAGAAGGTGATGGTGCTGTATGGGGGATAGTAGGAATTGTGGTTGGCGTGTTGGTGGTTGGGGTGATTGTGGGAGTGATATTGGTTAGGAGGAGAATGGGTAAAGGTGAAGGGGAGGAAGTTTGTGGTGAGAGGGTAATAAAAGATGGTACAGTTGATGAGTTTAAGACGGCTGAGATGGAAGGGGATGTTCGTGGCGAGGAGGTGGATAAGAAGGTATCGTAGGAGGGGAAGAGATGATGTTCAGGAAAGTACTACTATAGGATTTTAGGGTTTTAGGCAGGGGAGTGGTTGGGAATGTGTGTTCAAGAAAGCTTGAATTAGTGAACTACCATTTTTAGATGTACCCGGGGGACATTTGTCCATTAATGGGTGACACCGGTCTATGTCTTGACTTATTCTGGATTGATACAATCGATTATCCACAAAACTTAATACAATATGAATCACCCACAGATGAATCTGTGGGTTTCATCCTCGGTGTCCGCGGACCGTACCGCTCCGCTACATCCTTCGGAAGCGAGCTTCCTTCAGGATAATGCAGAATCTGCTTCCTCTTCTCCGCCCCCACCAAACGGTGGGGGTTACCGAAGAGGATTCCTGCGGATGTATATCTGACTGATTCATTTTTATATCATGATGTTCATTAAAGTATTGACAATTTAAAGGGTGGATATTATGCCTAAGGCAAAAAAGGGCAAGACCGAAACGTTGATACCAAAATGCCCAAAATGCAAACAGCCAGTATTTATGTATGAAGGCAAAAAAAAATTCTGTCCCAGTTGCAATTATTACTTTGAGCATACAAACATGAAAGAAGAAAAAAAACGTGAGAGACAGTTAGAAAAGAAGGACAAGAAAAGGGGTCGGTCACTTTTTTTTGTTGCATTGGTCATAATTATTATCGTTATATCCGTATCAGCATATTATTACTATAATTCAAATACTGGTACGAACTATATTAGTATTGACGATGTGGGTGAGATCAGGGATCTCAAGGCAAAGAAGGATATTCCACCCCAGATCATGAGCAAGGAAGAATTACTTGATTATTTGGATAAACTAATCACTGACGGGGAGAAGGAAAGGATCGAGCGTGATGAGACGATATATCGTAGTATGTTCATTGTCGATGATGATTTCGATCTTTTAAACATATCTCTGGAATCATCAGTGGACCAGATCGCGGGCTTTTATGATCCGGATACGAAAGAGATGTACGTCATTGGAAATCACTTTTCACCATACGTTAATTATATACTATCTCACGAATTCACCCACGCTCTCCAGGACCAGCATTTCGACTTGAACGTTTTTATTGAAAATATGTCATATGACCAGCATCTGGCAAGATTATCAGTGGTAGAAGGAGATGCAAGCCTTGTGATGAACCAATATGTCTCCGAGATGTCCTGGGAGGAGAGGCTATTTCTGACGCTGGACGCAACCATGACACTGGGAAGTGCATTAAGCAGTTCTACAAATGTAGAGGGGAACAAGGCGCTCAGCTCGCTTACCATGTTCCCTTATATAAATGGTCTGTCATTTGTGGAGGAAGCATATGACGATGGTACCTGGAAAAGTGTCAACCAACTATATGAAAGTCCACCAAGTTCTTCCGAGCAGATACTTCATTATGAAAAATACCTATCAAAAGAGGAGCCTGTGGAAATAAATTTCGAACTCCCATTGACAGGATTCGACCTGATAGTAAGCGAAACCCTTGGAGAGTATTTTATCTCCCAGATGCTTGACCTGCATTTAGGCATTGATATAGAATCCTCCTTAATGAGCCTGATTGGAATGGATATGACCAGCGATAGTGCAGCAAACGCAGCCGCAGGGTGGGGTGGGGACCTGTTCAATTACTATAGCAGGGACAATGACTTTTTGTCGGTATTCAGTACCACGTGGGACACCGTGGGTGATAATGACGAATTCAACGAATCATACAGTGATATGTTATTTACAATAGCGTATGACCAAGAAGGGGACATATTTACTATAAGAGACGGTTATCTTTACAAAGACAGTTCAGATCTTAACACTACCATCTATTACTCAAGCAATATTGACTTTATATGGGAGTTGATTGGATAACAAAAGGTCTTTCGATTGGAAGGGTGACAGATGTCTGCAAGAGTGTGACCGGTTTCAATATCTCAAATGACGGAAAAGAACTTTTAAAGGAAATCGCAGAAGAATGGATTCGTCTGTCCACAAAGAGAATGGAGGAAGCGACTATCCTGGCGTATCCTGACGCAAAGACAATACTTGATCCGGAGAATCCACAACTATCACTGAACAGAGTGAAGGGGATAATGGGTGAAATGACCCAACTCAATCAGAGCGCCGCTGCAGCGATTACCATAAAAACCGAGACGGAATCACTCATTAAGGAATTGATAAGGGGCGCAGCCGGTCTTGCCCTGGCCAAGAACATGAGGACCATAAAAAGAGATCACATCAGTTGCGTGGTGGATAATTCCAAGATAATAAAGGGAAACGATGAGAGCGAAGCTTCCAACGATGTTATTTCCATGGGTATTGGCCAAAATCTCTTCATGGGTAACAAAGAACTGAAACATATTGCCTTACTCTACACCAAGAAAAGGATCAATGATAATGCCATCGACGAATTGAGAGAGTTCCTTGAAGAAGAGATGAACGAAACTCTCTTTCATTTGGAGGAGGCTATGACCCAGGAGCGCTATGCCGAAATAAAGAATCTGGTCCAGTCGATAAAAATGGTGATCGACCAGAAACGGATCAGAGATATTATAAGAAAAGCCGACGAACTCGCAGATGCGAGAGGTAAGAAAACCATTGACGTGGAAGAGTTATGCGACGGTTTCACCCGTGATGGTAATTATTGATTGTATTTTAGTGGTCCTTCATCTTCCAGTCTCCAAGGGACACGTAACCACAATCACATTCATTTTTGTCAACTGCCTCAAAACCGGTACCACAACGGGGACAGGCTGCGTTTTCAAGGAAATGCTCCACCCATGCAACCCTTATTTCCGGCAAATCGGCCTTCTCTATCTTCCGGACTGTCTTTTTGTCATTGTCGCTTACAGCCATCTTTCCAAGCTCGGATACAAGGTTTTTATCCGATTTTTTCCATTTTCTCTTTCCTGCGATCATTTTCATTTTTTTCATCATCAATGCGACTCCGACCCCCACGATCAGACCATTAAAATGAGTAAGGTGCCCGACTCCGTCCTCAACACCACGAAGTACCATAATAGTTTCAGAACCACCATATATCAATGCAATGATAAAGACAGGCCAAGGTCTGATAAGGATCAATGGAAATATCACTTTTTCCTTAGGATAGAGCGCCACGAATGCGCCCAGTACGCCGAATATTGCTCCGGATGCACCGATACCCGTGGAATTTGGATTGATTATGGTATTTAAACCTGAATTAATATCACCAAAGGGTGCCACCAACAGAAGTTTTATCAATCCTGCACCGATGCCCGCTGCGAAAAAAAGGATCGCAAAGTTTCTGGCCCCGATCTTCTGCTCAAGGGGGACTCCCAGCAAGAGGAGTACGAGCAGATTCATTATAAGATGAAGAATATCAGCATGTACGAAAAGTGCCGTCACTAACGTATAGAGCTCACGTCCCTCAAGTACGTCAGATACTCTAAAACCTAGCTGGCCCCACAATAAGGGAAGCCGGAAATTCTCCGAAGCACCGCCGAAAAACGGTACTTCACCACCTAATATACGTGAATCCAGAATAACGTGGGTAATAAAAACTGCCATGATCCCCATGGCCAATATCATGGAGACCATTGCCTTCTTCATTCTCGGCAGTATAAATACGAATAAAATTATTATTATGATCTCAATAACCGTTATTACTGCAAAAAGATCTGTGGTGTTCATAAAACCACCGGTAATCCCGATTTCGAATTTTCACTTACAAGAGAAGGCTGGCCTTTTCTTCCTTGAAAGTTGGATAGATTTCGACAGGACATTATATTATTTAAAATTATATTTCTTTCCCCGTCAGAATATTCCACTGCTCGTTCAGGAGATCGATATCCACCAGGCTCTTATCAGGGGTCTCATCCTTGCCAGGTGAACAAAATGCCATCACCGATCCTAGGAGCGGTGCATATTGGGCGCATTTATTACCCAGTTTTCCGATTCCGTGAAATGTGAAGGATTTTTCCTCCTTTCTCATTTCGAAAGCTGAGCAAAAAATATTTGCCAGATGGGTAAAGCTCGATATGTTACAGCAGATCTTGTATATATCACCGTTCATTTCGTACATTGATCGAAGAACGTACTCGAATTCCTCCTCGTTGTAGCATCCTTCCGCATTATACTTGGAGATAATAACCTTGATGGATTTTTTCCTTGCGTCTTCCAGAATATCCATAAAGGTCTTGTCTATTTGAATATCATCCAATTCCACCTCCAGATACGAAGGGGAATATTCGATTATCTTTCCCAGAAGAGACCGCTTTTCATCAAGATCTCCTTCAAACCAGCCGCCGTTCCCCTTGCGTTGCACTGAACATAGAACAGGTATTGAGCTTTTATGAATTACATCTTCCAACTGCTCAACAGTGGGTTTCGGAATTTTTTCCTTAAGTTTTTCTGCTTCCTCGATTTCCACCGCTGCCGGATCATTGTCCACATCTCCGGTGTCATCCTCAGATTCCTCAGTAACGGGGATCAGAACCTCGATAGTCTCGGATTCTTCATTCGAGACATCCTTGGCTTTTTCTTCCTCCAAGGTCACTTCGACCACGGGGACGTTTTCCGAAACACCCTCAGTCTTTTCTTCACCAGCAGTCACTTCTTCACTTGGAGCGTCAGAGGAATCCGCGGCAGTATCTTTCATGAACAGGTACCGGTCCAACCTCAGTTCCACCAGATCCAAACCCTTCTCCTTCAATTGTTGGATCTCAGCTACTATTGATTCCGTTCCATTTTCACACGTTAAAACAGCACATTTCAAGGTCATTTCGATTTCACCAGATAATCATTCAATTAAAAAGCCGATTTTTTACAAATTCATACGTTAAATTTTGACGTGGTATATACAGACGGTTTTATAAATCCTTCCTCGAAAGTATCTCCAATGGTCCTTATGAGAAAGACCGTTTTCTTGAAATTACAATGATGATTCCAATAAAGATAATCGTGCAATCCAACCACCTGGCACCTGTATTTTCAAGGCTTACTCCATTCGCTCTGTTTTGGGATAACGCAATTTGATGATATTCATCTTCACCGGCCCTGGATCTGAGTGGAAAGCTCAGAGGGTCTGAGGGATCTGTCTTTCCAAAAAATTCTTGCTGATTGCTGTAATTATCACCGTCTGGGTCATCATCTCTGTCCAGAACCCCATCGCCATTGCTGTCATTAGTGAAGGGATTGAAATGGAGAGGCATGATGTTGGATGGAATATAATCTTTAGGCCCATATATATAGAGATTGTAGGCACCGAAAAGACATTCCCAACCGTTTGCGAGACCATCACCCGATGATATACCACCATCATAAGAATGTTTCCAAATTTCTTCGCCATCGGGGATTCCGTTATCGTCCACATCGCTTGAGTTTGGTGAGCAGTGATTGGAATAAAAGTTGGACCACCAGTATTCCTCAATATTTACGAATGGATGGTAATACTCCTTGCCGTCGATCTCATAGTGGCAGCCGTCTTTGTCCGGGTCATCCCAGGAGTCCCATCGGAGAGGATTTGGACCCCACTTTCCAGAATCCGGGAAGTAAGTCAAGTATTCCAACTCCCAGCTATCGGGCATGCCATCGCCGTCTGAATCCACCTTCAAAGGATCCGTGCTGTTATCCATTCCAGTAATTTCCCGGAATCGACCATACTCCTCATAATTGTAGATATCGTCATTATCGGGATCATAGAGCCTGTCCATTGAAAGAACAGGATTGATGATGTAGACAGGTGGCAGTTCCGGGTCGATCAGACCGTCGCCGTCACGGTCCAAAAATTCCTCCCAACTATTACCATCCCAGTTATATTTCAGATAAACGTAATCCTTATCGAACCAGGTCGAAAGGCCAATTTCAGCAGAATATTCCAGGATCAAATTGGGACCGGTATCGTTTCTAATAACTCTCGTTAAACCGTGTTCCGCTTCCCACCCGTCAAGCATGCCGTCTCCGTCGGTATCCCTAAGCAGCGGGTTTGCCGGGTGACCCGGGAACAAACCCTTAACATCCTTGTATGGTAGATAATCGGTCAATACCTCATCGCCGTCGCTCAATCCATCTCCGTCGGTATCCTGAAGTTGGGGATTTGTAATATAACCGATGGTGCCTTTTACTTCTTCCCAATCCGTCAATCGATCCCAATCCGTATCCGCATGAACCGGGCTGGTATGATAGGTGTCTTGCTCCTCATTATCATCGAGACCATCTCCGTCGCTATCGGCGTTAGATGCATTGGTCCCTCCTCTCGTCTCCTCGAGATCGTTAATACCATCGTGATCAGTATCTGGGGAGATCGGATCTGTGAAGTATCTGTTTGTTAGGTCATCGATCAGGAAAACTCCGTCAACAAGCTTTCCCGGAAATCCGATCACAGCTTCAAGGCCGTCGTTCAACCCATCCTTGTCAGTATCGTAATCTAGGGGGTCAATAAATCTTATAAACTCTTCGAGATTGGATAGGATGTCTTTGTCAGGGTCACCGGCTCCGTCAGGATTTGTAGGGTCGATCTCCATTGTTCCATTTTCGGGATCCCATCCCATTTCAACCTCCCAACCGTCCGGCATTTTATCGGAATCCGTATCGTTATTGTATGGGTTCGTGCCGTGATAATATTCTCTCCAGTTCGCTAGTTCGTCACCGTCACCGTCCATATTCTCATCATTACCGTCCAGGGGATTCAGTCCGTAATGCACTTCCCAGCCATCCGGCATCCCATCCCCGTCCGTATCACGTAGTAATGGGTTCGTCCCATAGCTAATAAGTTCTAAAAGGTCGTCGAGACCGTCCGAATCGGTATCGTTATTGGAAGGATTCGTTCCGTTGCTGAATTCCCAGGAGTTCAGCAGACCGTCCCCGTCATTGTCTTTCTCCGCGTCAATGGGACTTAAGGGAAATAGTTTGAAAAAATCTTCCCACCCGTCTAACATTCCGTCATGGTCGGTATCCGGATCGATGGGATCGGTTTCAGCTTGGTACTCTTTGAGATTGGAGAAATCCAAATTCAATGTTACATTGTTAACTGTAAAAACCACACCGTCATTATCGGGATCCAATATTGCATCGTATTCATTCAGGGGATCCAAATTATTGCGAACCTCCCACCCATCCATCATCTTATCCGAATCGGAATCCGGATCTCTGGGATCGGTTCCCCCCCACCATATCTTTTTTTCCTTGAAGGAGTTTGGTATATTATATCGATATTCTTCCAGATTTGTAAGACCATCTCCGTCACCATCCTGCTTGGCATCCGAATTATCATTGGGATCAAATCCGTGTTCTTTCTCCCAAGCATCAGGCATTCCATCGCCATCCGAATCGAAACCTGTTACGGGAGCTGTAAAACGAATATATGAAAAAATGGACAGACCGACCAGTATGGCCACCACGACCGTTGTAAGATAAACACGTGCCTTTTCACGTGGTGTTCGCTTCTTGGGAGGACCGTAGAGTTTCCCGATGCTGATCTCCGGAAATTCCATGTCGCCCGAACGGGGCTCGGAGATTGGTTTGGGATGGTCCGTTTCACATTTATCAGTCTCAGGACCCTCGATCTCAACTTCATCGGCCTTTCTTTTCTCTATTTCAACTTCCTCCACCGTTCCTTTCACGTCTACCACTTCATCGCCCTTTCCTTTCTCTATCTCTACTTCCTCCGTAGTTTCTTTCTCAAGCTCCACGTCCCCCATCTTTTCCTCATCCTTCTCCGATTCTTCCATCTTTCCTTTCACTGTTGTCTCACTATCAACCGCATCTTCGCTCCCTCCAATTTCCCCCACAACATCAGTTTCTTCCTTTTGCATTTCCCCTTTTTCCACCATGGATTCGGATTCTTCAGGAAGCCCGGAAATTGTGTCTTTCGTCTTTGTGTTCTTCTTCAAGTTGTTATCCTCTTCCAACTCGGCTGTAGTATTAAGTCCGGATGAGCTTGCTTCATCGACAGACAATTCCATATCAGAGATTGTTTCAAAATTTTCGGATTTATCGTCTGCAGATCCGCTCTTATTGTGAGTAATAGATCCCTTCTTTTTCCCTGAAGCTTGAAGGGGCTTGTTTTTTGCGAGTAGCTTTGTCTTACCCTTTTTAGTCATAAGAAGGCCACGAATATTACAAAATAACCGTAGTTATATCAATTCTTCGCATATAAAGGAGTTCTTCCTATTTTTTATTATACTGTCATAAGTGCGAATCTTGACAAATTTACCAAAGAATTATAGAATAGATTGGTTAAAGATCGAATATTACTCTTGCTGCCCAGGTCTCGTCTTCACATTTCTCAATGCTTATCTGGTGATAGGTCACTGCCTTTACTTCCCTGAAATAACCATGTTCTTCGGAATCGTATTCGACACATTCGAAAGATACTCTCAAACTGTTTTCTTCGAGGTTCAGATTCACAAAGGATGATAACACTAGCAGGTTATCAGCCTCAAGACGATAAAGGATTTCTGTCAAGAAGGTAACCAGCAAATTTTCCAGATCATGTCCGTTCATCTTCAGCTCCAGATGACGACGGTCCAAACCGTTTCCCAAGTCCGCATTAAGCTTTTTTATCGATCTACCCGCTATCACTTCCACCAATCCCGAACAGCAAAGGGAGAACAAACCCTCCAGGTTGTTGGCCCTGGCAATGATCCCAATATCGGCCGTGTGGCTGAACTGCCTCACACGCCCCGTATCGATCTCGCAAGGTTCCATTTTTAAATCACCACGAACGAAAATCCAAAAATCCTTAATTCCCGTGAGCTGGCTCATACGGATTGAAAGCCGGGTCACCATGTAGATTGAACTCTTCCACAGTATCACAGTTGTACATTCCCCCATCATTACCCTCAGACCTCATGTAATCGGTCTTTGCCAGCATCAAAGCGGTACCCGTGTCGACATTGGAAATAGACAAACCGGTCATACCACCGCTTTTATCGTACCGGTACCCACACATGTAACCGAAAAAGTGGAGAGCCAACAGGTCGCCCAGGGATTCGCCGCTAACCGCGTCAGGGACCGGCAGAATGGAACCCCACGATAAACGGCTGGCTCCAACATAGGCTGCCAGACCTGAATGGAGAAATGCCTGTGAAAGCGCGTTGTAGGGTTGAATGCTGTCGATTTTTCCCGTTACGCACGAAGAGCCGAAAAGAACTGAAGGGCCAAAACGCATCTCTTTTACGTGGGCCACATCAAATGCCCCCCCGGCACCGAGGGGCGGCAGACCCGGCATATCGTTCTCAACAGCAGTTGGTACGTACCAGTAATAGAAACCGTGCGCGCAGAAGAATATCATATTCGAAGACTCGTAATATGGGCCCGCTCTCTGACGGCGGCACTCGTCCTGGCGTAAAACCTTGTCCTCGTGTATGTTGAAACCGGCCAACTCCCACATCTCAGCAATCTTGTTTGCTGCGGTCTGGGCTACTCCCACAGGGGGTTCCGTCCCGATGGAAGTCATCCCGCTATTTTGCCACTGGGGCATGTCCACGCCGTTTCTCGGACCATTGATACTTGAGATAATGTCATGATAGAAGACCGTTCTGGCTACCAACGCCGAAACGTCTTGGGCGTCCCAACCGTCAACCCTGCCTACAGCAAGTTCAAAATCCGGATTGACCCGACCATCTATCTCAGCCGGGGCCTCGTCCATGGTAAGAGCCGAATCGATATCCATATAATATATATCCGATGGCATTCCGAATCCCTGTGTTGCTTCATTCTGCCTTGTATTGTAGTAGAACCATGGTATCATGTTCGTATCCGCCATAATCGCCAGGTGCATCTTGCTGTCTATAGGAAAACCCCGATAATGATCTGCAAGGGCAACATAATCGGTGACCGGGTCGCTTATGGTCATATCCGCAAGATCAGCCAGTAATAAATTGAGATCTTTCTTCACCATCCGGGCCCTGGCGTTGACGATGGGTAATAACTGTTCATCACTGCAGGGCATGCTGCAGTTGTACTGCCCCAATAGATCGTCGTCATAGATTCCAAAATCCGTCTTCGCCAAAAGAATTCCTTTCCGAAAAGCGGTAAGATAAGGAGACATTGTGGAAAGATCGTTCATAAGAGGATAGACAGGCTCGGAGATCTTCTCCACCGTTATATCCAGCTGGTAGGTTGAAGTGTAATCGCCGGATTCTTTGGCCAGATATGACTGCCCCCACGAAGTGGGAAGTCTTGCAAGCAGCTGGGCAGCATGAGTGGGAACCTGCTCATTGAAAAAAGGAAGCTCGGTATAGTAATGGGCGTACCGGTTCTTGGCGAAGGGATCGTTCGAAGATGAATAACCGATGTTATCGTAGCCCGGAGATCCGCCGAAGTGCTGTAAAATATCACCCTCCTTCGCGGCTTCGATAACGCCATTCTCATCCCCGTCCACTCCGAGATAGGCATAGATACGAGAACCTCCTGCATCCCCCAGGTTCTCACCGGAAACATCCATCTTGAGATCGACTTTCACGTTTGCGTATCGGTAATCCGGAGGTATATCCCAGTAATGTATCGGATCTCCGGCACTGGTGGAAGGAGCAGCCCCGGGGTAAGCCGCAGCCCCTGAATCGGATACCTCCCCCTCAAAGGAATAGCTAATAGAATCCAATACCTCAATTGGCTTGGTGTCATCGGGGTTGGCAAGAGTGATGTATCTCACTTGCTCACCAATACGATCCTCGATTATCCTTCTAGTAATATTGATAATCTGATCTGTGTATATCGGTGAATTCGGGTCATCAAAATGACGAGCCTTTTTATATCCTGAAATAGGTCCGCATGCAAGTGTATATTTTATCGAGAGTGATTCAAATAATTCGGCCAGTTCTTCATCCATCCTGTCGGCAATTACCACCGGTATATTGAGATAGGAAGCAATGGGTACAACGCTTAGAGCCGCCCCGTACCCTTCCTGCGATTTGTGTATCAGCACAACTCCATCGGTGGACGACCAATACTCTAGCGCGACTTGCCTCGAGAGAGTAATAGCATCGATGACGGGAAAATGCTCCTCCATAGATATGCCAATATCCTCAAGACCGTCCACAGGTCCAAAGGCGGTTAGAGGAGGCATACCGTAATAGGAAAGAAAATCCACTATAGCCCGGGATGGGCTAGAGGTATCTGCAACAAGAAGGGGTGCTGCAGTCCTGTCCGGTCCATAATAAATAGAGACAGGAGTGGCAATCAGGGGAAACAGCGGAGAAACATCGGACACTACCACAGCGGACGTGTTCATCGGCTTTCTGGAAGACTTGGTGGCAAGGATCATCTCTATCGACGCAATTCCATCTTCGAAGGAGGTCTCGTCCTCCGATCCAAACATGAATAGAGCTCCAATACCCACGGCAAGTAAAATAACAACAAATCCTATAGCAGTCACCTTTTTCTTTTTGTTTAATTCCAACTGAATCACCTATCTATGGTTGTGTGCGAAGAATTTATTTATAAGGCATATCAATTTTGGACATATAGCGGTGTTATATAATAAATATTTCATAAAATATTCCATGTAATAAATATATTTTCCGGGTGATCAGGTTGCCTGCTCTTAAAGGAATTAGTCCACAATCCGCAAAAGATTAATCTACGATGATATTGTTAAATGGTCGAACTACGACAAATGAATCGTGAATTTAATTCACTTCACCCGACATATAATCGGAGATTATATTAGGGTTCGGAGAAACTCGTTTCTCCATCACCTGTAGAAAACCACAGGTTTTCGAAGGTGTAGCAGAGCCCGTGGGATCTGCGGAGCATAGCGGACACCCTCGGAAATTCGTAGATTTCCTGCGGGAGTCGAAGTTTGACCATTTGATAATGTTCGCAGTATCGCAGCCCACAGGGTAACGCCCCAAGGGCTCAGGGCAATCTCCGATTGACCGGAGTGGAACAGGAGCCCAGTGAAGACCGATTCTGCTGAATATTGCTCATTTATTCGTTCATCAAGGAGCCTTGAACGTCAAAAGTGCCGATCCGGGTGATTTCGGGGGAATAAAATGTTGGAAATATGGACCGAAAAATACCGTCCGAAAGTTCTTGAAGCCATCGTAGGCCAAGAGGCAATAGTGGAGCGTTTGAGTTCATACGTTGCCGAGAAGAACATACCCCACCTGCTCTTTGCGGGTCCGGCAGGTACTGGGAAGACAACCACCGCCATCGCATTGGCCCAGGAGCTATTCGGTGAGGAATGGAAACAAAACTTTCTTGAAATGAACGCATCGGATGAAAGGGGGATCGGTATCGTTCGCCACAAGATCAAGGATTTTGCCCGAACCTCTGCTTTCAACCAGACCATCGGTTTCAAGGTCATTTTTCTCGATGAATCAGACGCCTTAACTCCTGAAGCACAGGGAGCTTTGCGCAGAACCATGGAAAAATACACCATAAGCTGTCGTTTCATACTTTCCTGTAATTACTCGTCGAAAATAATCGATCCGATCCAATCCCGATGTGCAACGTTCAGGTTCCCAAAGATCAGGGAAGAGGCGGTCCGCAACTATCTTACTGAACTGGCCCAAAAGGAAAAAGTGGACATAGACGAGGAAGGAATGAACGTTTTGCTGAAAGTCGCCGACGGTGACCTCAGGAGAGGGGTCACTATGCTCCAGGTAGTATCCTCGGCCGAGGGAAAGGTTGCACCAGAGGCCATCTTCAGAGTGCTGAGCATTGCCGAACCAGGTGACATACAGGATATGCTATACAAGGCCATAGCGGGCAAATATCTTGAAGCAAGGGAGAGACTTAGCGGATTGATGATAAAGAAAGGGCTTTCCGGCATTGATATAATCAAGGGGATCCACGGAGAGATATTCAATATAAGTCTGGATGACCGGACCATAATTAAGCTCGTGGAGACCATTGGAGAATACGAGTTCAGAATGGTAGAGGGCGCCAATGAGCGAATACAGCTGGAGGCATTACTAGCAAGCATCTCAGTGTTGACCACTAAATAGTTAATAACAAATTTTTTCCATCAATATATTTCCAATGGCCAAACAATCCAACCCTGTTTTCAAAAAACAAGATATGGCCTCTTCCGGTCGGTTGACGATTGGTTCGCCGCGGACGTTAAACGAAGTATTGAGCACCATTGGAACGCCGGTGATCTCATGGAATTTCCTCAATAGAAACCAGAATCTTTCATTTGTATTGCGGTTCACGGTCTGCGGACGCGAGGTCCCGTCCACATGGACCACCGCTTGTATCGTTTCCCGTAACTCCGGGTTCACATCGAACGAAAGGGTCATGAACGGTGCGGGAGCCGAGTTATCGAAATATTCGGTTACATGCTTTTCAAGTACTGAAGGGCAATAGGGGCGGAAAACTTCCCGAAACTTGACTTTTTTGTTTAGAATAAGCTTCATTCGCGGATCGCGGGGATCAGCCAGAATGGACCTGTTGCCCAGAGCCCTGGGGCCAAATTCCATTCGTCCCTGGAACCAGCCCACGATCTTCCCCTGAGATATCAGTTCGGCCACCGTACCAGATAAATCGGATTCCTCGGTCCATTCAACCTGGTTTTCTTTAAGATATCCACTTATTTTTTTGCCATTCAGGATTTTGGAGACGGTATCATCTGAAAAAGCTGGTCCCAGATAAGCATCTTTCATTATCCAGCGCCTTTTCCCTTTGAGATCCCTATAGAGCTCCATGGCAGCACCGATGGCGGAGCCACTATCATTTGCAGCAGGTTGAACGAATATTCTTTCCACTGATTCATGTTCCATAAGGGCTTTGTTCATCTTGACGTTCAGCGCCACCCCTCCGGCAAGTGCAAGATTTGCGCTTTCCGTTCTTTCGTTCAACAATTCCAGCACATGTAGTGCCGTGCGTTCAAGGGTCTTCTGTACCGATGCTGCAATGTTCTCGTGTTTATCTATGATAGGCGAACCGGGTACCCGAGGTTTGCCGAACCTCCTTGGGATCTCAGTACCCATTATGCACCCGAAACCGTAATCGGTATCGTAGTGAAAACCCTCCGATGTTATTCTAAGAACATCTGACAGATCGTATCGGGGGGTCCCGTAGGGGGCAAGGCCCATTACCTTTCCCTCACCGTTGAGCGGTCTAAATCCCAAGTACTCGGTGAAGGCCGAGTAAAAAAAACCCAACGAATGCGGTGCAGGTATACTTCCCCTCTCCACCAACACCCCATTCATGCCTTCTCCGAAAGATGTGGCTGTATTTTCAGCGATACCTTCGATATTCAAAACCTTTGCATCATTGAAATCGGAAGGGTAATAGGCGCTGGCCATGTGGCATACGTGATGAGGGATATACCTAATTTCAGGGCCGTTAGTTACCAGCCGGTCCCAATCTTTCATGGATGAAAATGATCGAATATCATGTATGCTATCCAATACCGATCCTTTCAAACCCCTCACCTTCAGTGTTGAAAGGAACCCGGAGGCCATTTCTGGGAAATAATTTCGTTTCTCAGAGAGCTCACGCGACCAGTTCTGTACTAGAAAGTCCACATCCTCAAGATTGATACCAGCGAAGTCAAGGCAAAAATTCATAGCATTGATCGGAGTGCTGCACCCGGCATGTTTGATCCGTGTGAACCTCTCTTCCTCGGCCGCCGCAATTATCAGGCCGTCGTGGAGCAAGGCGGCTGAAGGATCATGCCCCCCATATGGCTTGTAATTTACTCCGAGGATGTACATTATATTTCCCCTTATCTTGGGATAATATCAATAATCGTTGATCAACACTCAAATCATACATAAATATCTTTCATGGAAAACTTAAATAATATTAATACAATTTGGCGGGGGGGTTACAATGGCACAGACTACTCTGATTAAATGTTCTAATTGTGGAAAGCTCATTGAAAGCTTGGGTGAGGTGGAGGTTATCTGTCGTTTTTGTGGCAGTAAGACATCCGCAGACGAGGACAAAGAGGAAACGGATTTCATGAGAAGAGCCCAAATTTTCAATCTGGAAGAGGATATTAAAAATGAAATATTCATAAGGAATATCTCTCTCCTTCTGGCTTCGGTAACGTTAGTAACCGGTCTTTTCATCGTACTGGCCGTAAATACATCCATCGTTTTCATGATCGTGTCATTGGTGATGTTACTGGGGTGGGGTGGTTTCGGTTACTTCCATCACCAGAATCTAGATAAGCTGAAAAGCAAGAAATTCGACCTGGCGGGAGGGAAACTTCTCTCAGGCTATTAGTGATATTCATAAAAGGGTGGAAATATGAAAAACCGATCGCGTTCAATTCTCTCTATCTTGATTATTGGATTTATGGTATTCCAGTTATCGGCCGTAAGTGATGTTTCATTAAGTCCCGATACTATTGCAAGGGAAGAAGCCAACATAGACGACCCAGGAACCGGGGAGCCCCCCATACTGGAAGATCAAAGACGTAATACGACAGAACACGGGTATCTTCTGGTGGAAAAAGGTACCTCGAAATCGCTGGGATTTGCCGATTCCGGGGATTATTCCGGTATATGGGTGCAGGAAGACGCATCATTGATTCTGCAAGGCTGCCGAGTGAACATTTCCCAGGGTGATGACGGCCATCAGGGAGAGTTCAATATCTCTAGCAGAGGAACAATCCATATACTGATGGGTAGTGAAATATTTATTGAAAAAGGGAATTTCTCAGCCAGATGCAAGGAATTTAAGATGGACGGCTCGACACTGACGGTAGTCAATGTGACCGGAGGAGAAGCCGGAAAACCGGGTAGTTCCGGAGTACAACTCGACGGCAGGCCTGGCAATGATTCGGTGGTAGAGATAATCACCGATCAGCCAGTTATTATCGAGGACTCCGAGATATCCGTTTACGGAAAGATCGGCGGAACTGGAGCGGCCGGAATTTCAGAAAAAAAAATGAACGGAGGCCACGGAGGGATTGGGGGAAAAGCGGAGATCATAATCGAATCCGCAAAGGTTGACATCACGGGCAGCAAGCTGAAAGCCAGTGGGGGTGACGGCGGAAAGGGAGGTGAAAGAGCGGTGGGGATGTCCAATGCCAAGGGGGGCGATGGCGGAGAGGGCGGAAAGGGTAGACTGACAATAGAATCCAAAGGTTCCATTACCTTAATGACCTCTGAATTTATCACAATGCCCGGCAGAGGCGGCGACGCATCCAGGACCAGCGGTGACGAATTATACGGCAAAGGAGGAAGGGGCGGTGACTCCAATACCTTTATCTACGCATACACGTCTGTCACATTCGACCTCTGCTTCATTTATTCACTTGGCGGGGACCTGGGTATAGGAGGCGATGACGTGGGAAAGATGAATGGTTATAACGGGGGGGACAAACTTCGACTAAAAGCGCTCTATAACTCCATAAAGGGATCGGATTCTCACATCAACTCATCTGCGGATTCTTTCGGTATCGACTGTCCTTCCAATATCAATATTCTCGATAATGTCTCAATATCTGACAGGTTGGGGGCATCGGTAAGACCTTACAGTATCCTGGACTCCGTGATCGAGGTATATTGGGATATATCCGTCAAGGTGTCCGATGAACACACGAAAATTGGAATTCCCGGTGCGGAAGTGGAGGTAAAAGGAAAAGATGAAAGCGGCGTGTGGGAGATGCTAAAAAGTGAGGAGACAAACCAGTACGGTTATGCATTCTTTGAAAAGCAACTATCCAGAACCATTAAGGGTAACGTCCTTGGAAAAGACCTCACCGTAAGGATAAAAGCGACGAAGCACACCTATACCGAAGAGGAGCCGTTTCCATTAATCCAAAGTCTGGATGTTAATATGATCCTCAGGATACTTACTCTTGGTATTACATCAGTCTCTTATAGGAGCGTGCTCGTTGGCGATGGGGAGCTAGTGGACGCAAACATTAACGATGTTATCAGTGGAAGTCAAACACTTGGAGGAATTATCTATATAAATGGCACGGCATCGTTATCCAGCCAGACCGAGCAGATAACCAAGATTGTAGTTTCCGTGGATGGGGCAACTGATATCGAGGTCGACGATACCAGCGGAATCGATGGCGCCTGGACCTCGTGGAGCTACAAGTTCGAGACCGCCTCCAAGTCCAAATCGGGAACCGGCGACAAGACAAAGATCAATTATTTTTACGACAACGAAGGGATCTTGCTCAAATTTTCCGCGTTTGAGAGCCACGGTTTCACAACCGATACCAATATTACAACCATGATCAACCAGAGCTGGGTAAACAATCCCCCTTACGGTATGATTACAAAGATCGAAGGCGTGGAAGTCGACAGTGAGGAGGAGACAACTATCACGTTACCACCCGAAAAGGAAAAAAGAGTGGTGGTGGAGGGTAGCTACTTCGATATAGACGGGGACAGTGTAACACCCGGTAAAGTATGGGTGAGAATGGAGTCTGCCGATGCAGGAAAACCGGTTTCCGAACCGCTGATCTCGGAAAAGCTAAATACGGTCATTGATCCGGAAAATAAAACATGGACGGTGAATTGGGACCTCCGATACAGTCTTTTTCAGGTAGGGGAATATATCATGTCCGTAGACATTGGAGACAGCCGAGGATCTCAAAAGTTGAACACATCGGACAGCGATCACTTCAAAATCCATACAATACCAATTATAATCTATCTGGAATCGAATCCGAAGGCCAAGATATCCACAATTGATGGAGAGGCTATTGAATCATTCTGGAACGAGAAAGAGGCAAAATACATTATTGAGCGTGAGGATGATAGCAACACTGTGGAGATACTTTTCGATGCAAGCGGTTCAAGCGTCCCCGACCCAGGAGTCAATATAATTAATTACAATTGGATCGTCACCGACATGGCAGATAAACAAGAGCTGGATAAAATGGACAATAGCCAAAAGACGAGTTATTCTTTTTCATCATTCAACGTTAAGAAAGGCTCGGAATATCACGATTATGAGGTTAAACTGAAAGTGAGAGACGATCGTGGCTATTCCAGCGGCATTGCAGTGGATAACGAGATCATAATAAGGATTGTATATGTAGCTCCTCCAGAGGAAGAAAGAGGTTGGTTTTGGGATATAGACCTTCCTTTGGTAATCTTTTCCCAAGGGGACATTCTGTTCATTGCACTGATATTGATATTCGGAGTAACGATCTTCCTGATGGTCAACAAGAATACCAAAGTCAAGAACAAGATAGCGAAAAGAAGCGAATTGGCAAAGAAGAAGACCCGGATACAGGAAAAGAAAAAAATAAAATCGCTTGCCGAGATCGAAGGACAGTCCAAGGACAATGTGATGTACGTTGCCGGTGGTACGGGAAAACAGGAGTATTCCGCCGGAGGACAGGGTTATTATTCTTCCATGGCGCAAGGGTATGCATCCCCGGAAACTCCTTCAGGTCCTTCCTACTCTCAGCCTTCACCGACACCGGCACCCCCAACTGTACCGATGACAGCTCCAGCAACCCAACCGGTGCCCGCAGCAACTGTCGCCATGAGCCAACCGGTTACGAGACCTGTGATGAGCCAGGTAACAACAAGCCCTCCCACGACCTCCGCTGTAAGTCAACCGGTCACAAGGCCAGTCACGGCACCGGTTAGTCAACCGGTCATCAGGCCAGTCACTGCGCCGGTAAGTCAACCGGTCACCAGGCCAGTTACTGCACCGGTAAGCCAACCAGTCAGTGGGCCAGTCACATCTCCGGCAATGCAACCCGTTGGCCAGCCAGCCACATCCCCGGTAATGCAACCTGTTAGCCAGCAGGCAGGAACCCCTGGAAAGTCATGTCCGGGGTGCGGTAATGAGACAAAGCCGGGATGGTTCATTTGCCCCAATTGCAAGACCATGTTGTAACCTTTTCTATTGGAGTATCTAAGATGAAGGTATTTGCTGTCGCAGGTATGCCAGGTGCAGGAAAGAGTACCGTCATGGATAGGGTGAAGAGTGAAGGTTTTTTTGTTATACGGATGGGCGATCTGGTGATGGAGGAGGCCAGGAGGAGAGGAATCAATATCACCGATAGCAACGTGGGTGAGATGGCAAGTCAGATGAGAAGGGAGAACCGTGCCAGGATACGGGGTAAGAATATTCCGCTCACCATGTTCGATGCTGATAGAAAGGAAAAGATGAATCGTGAAGGATTTGGATATTGGGCCACGAAAACCGTTGATCGGATCCTTAAAAGTGCAAGCTCCGAGGTGATCTTCATCGACGGTACTCGAGGGGACAAGGAGATCGAGGTGTTTCGTAGACGATTTAACGATTTTCAAGTAATTGCGGTCCATGCTCCCCGGAGAGAAAGATATAAACGTGTGGTATCCCGTAAAAGAGAGGACGATGTGTTAAGTTTCGATGAACTCGTGGCAAGAGATGAACGGGAACTCTCGTGGGGGCTTGGAAATGTCATCGCCACTGCGGATATAATGATGGTTAACGATGGCCCTCTTGAGGAATTTCTCACACAAATAGAAACGTTTGTCCGAGATATTATTAAGGATATATCGACAATTTCTTGTGATTGTCTCTGTAATGATTTTTAATGCAATATGGGAAAAGATTATAAACACGTTATAGAATAAGTTAATTCCTGTAATAACCAATTTCGCCGGTGATCAGTATGATTAAGGTTTACAAACATATCGTCACAACCATGATAATTACAATGCTTCTGACTGTATTTTCACCCGTTCTTGCGAAGGAGCGCACAGACCAAGGGGTAACAATATACAAAGAAACGGAATTCCTTGATAACGGCCAGGGAGATCAGAGAGATGCTCCCGGCGGGTGGAGCATAGAGGTGGTTGATGGTGGACCGAACGCAGGATATGATATTTCAATGGCCATGGAGGCAAACGGAAACATACATATCAGCTATTACCATGACAACAACGATAAGTTGATGTATGCCAAGTGGGACGGCACATCCTGGAGCAGGGAAGTTCTATGTGACATGACCATCAAGAACTACGGCACATCCATTGCCCTCGACTCATCCGGCAATCCGTATATTTCATTGTGCCAGTCGAGAGAATTAAAATTGTTCTACAAAACCGGAGGAGTATGGAAGAACGAGAGCCTGGAGGGGGGTGTAGGAAGTTATACCGGTTGTCATTCATCAATTGCGATCGACTCGCAGGATCAGGTCCATATCAGTTATCAGAACGTGAGCTCCTTCGACCTGATGTACGTTCACAAGTCGGGCGGAAACTGGTTCTATGAAACACTGGACTCGGAAAACACGACGGGAAAATATACGTCACTGGCACTTGACAGCCAAGACCGTCCTCATGTCAGTTTCCAAAAGACAAGCTCTGGAACACTACATTACAGCGGATGGGACGGTAATTCATGGAACATTGATACAGTGGATGACCAGAAAACCGCAGGTAATTATTACACATCCCTTGCAATAGATTCTCAGGATAATCCCCATATCTCATATTTTTCTGCCGTAGGAGGAATTGACAAGTACCTGAAGTACGCCTCCTGGACCGGGACCCAATGGGAAATTGAGAAGGCGGACCCCGATAGGAACAACGGTTATTACTCGTCCCTGGTCATTGATGAGAACGATCGACCTCATATCAGCTATTACGGTGATACTGACAGCAATTCTCCGAGCAACGGCAAGCTGAAATATTCTTATTATGACGGGGCGGCATGGAACTTGGAAACACTGGACGGTGAAGGGGATACAGGACTATTTACCTCCATGTCACTGGACCCGAACGGAAAACCGACCATCGCCTATTACGATGAGACACGTAAATCGTTAAAGATAATCCGCTGGGATGAAGAAGCCCCGGCAGCGGAGGCGGGAAGTGATATATTCATCGATCAGCACGACAGGGCGCAGTTCAATGGAACCGCGTCCACGGATAACTTTCGCCTCGAGAGATACGAGTGGACATTCCTGGAGAATGGCGTGCCAAGAAAATTAACTGGTATGGAGCCATTGCACAAGTTCAACCGGGCAGGCATTTATGTTGTTACACTGAACGCTACCGACAATGCTGGCAACTGGGCAAATGATACGGTTACCGTAACCGTGAATGATACGGAAAAACCGGTGGTAGACGCCGGTATCGGCTATTATGCATACCAGCATGATATTGTAAAATTCAACGGGAGCGCATGCACCGATAATGTAGGAACGGAATCCTTTACCTGGACATTTATTTACGACGGGGTTACCCAGGAGATCCAGGGAAATATGGCTGAATTCAAATTCGATAACGCCGGCCAGTACAACTTCACCCTTAACGTTTCCGATGCAGCGGGCAATTGGGCAACGGGCAGCTCCTTTGTACTTATTTACGATATTACAAAGCCTACGGCAAATGCCGGAAAAGACATAAGCATCGGTCAGCACGAGACAGTGAAGCTTAATGGAAGCGGAAGCACCGATAATATGGAAATAACGTGGTATCAATGGATGTTCACGGATGGCGGAAGTCTATTACAATTTACCGGTCAGGAATTGGAATACACGTTTCATAACGCTGGTTCGTTCTTGATAACTCTAAACGTATCGGATGCAAGAGAGAATTGGAATAGCGATTCCCTCGTTGTGACCGTCAAGGATACTGACCCGCCCAAGGCAATGGCGGGAGACAACATTTCACTATCCCAGGGCCGAACCGCGGTTTTCAACGCCAGCAACAGTACTGACAACATCGGTTTAGTGAGTTATGAATGGTTGTTCATATATGACGACCAATCGATCTCTTTGAAGGAAAAAATCGTCAGTTACACGTTCATGAACATAGGAGTTTACAATATAACGCTGAGGGTGACCGATGCCAATGGAAACAAGAATGAAATCGTATTCACAGTCAATATTACCGACGGGATCGCACCTGTGGCCGTGGGTGACCTGGCTGAGACTGCGAAAAAAGAGGCTCTGTTTCTCCTGAATGCCAGTAATAGCACGGATAATGTAGAGATAGTGAGCTACCAGTGGAGATTCCAGTACAAGGGAAAAACTAAAATCCTAATGGGTCGTGACACTTCCTTCAGATTTCAGAGTTACGGTACATATGATATTAAATTGACAGTGACCGACCGGGCCGGAAATAGCAACACGACGAATTTTACAGTCAAAGTAGTTAAGCCAACAAGCGAGGACGATACCGAAGATGATGAGGATAATGATCCCCTCCCCACCGGCACCGGAACTGTAAATAAGGAAGGTAGTAACTGGGTATTGATCGCTATACTGATCTCGGTCGTTGTGATTCTTACAATATCCGGGATCATCATTATACTGCTTGTTAAAAAGAAAAAAGCCAAGGAACTTGAAGAGGAAAAAGCCAAAGAAGAAAAGATCGAGGAACGGGAGCCGACGCCGGAAGAATATTATGCCAAGCTCTACGGCACCTCAGCGGTTAGTAAGGCCCCAGAAACTCACCAAACGCCGGGAAGGATCACCAACTGTGCCGGC
>Ga0187827_10001269_pt1 | contig 37651 bp, 35 predicted proteins | sample ETNtaG_39_FD_167969 | JGI IMG/M metagenome (GOLD analysis project Ga0187827, IMG submission 167969) | Marine microbial and viral communities from oxygen minimum zone, Eastern Pacific Ocean - ETNP2014_SV_150_PacBio MetaG (Illumina Assembly) | ecosystem: Environmental > Aquatic > Marine > Hypoxic...
CGACTATTCTCCACTTCTAATTCTTTCAATCGCTTTGCCTGATCGACTTTCATACCTCCATACTCTTTACGCCACTTCTAGTAAGTTTGCTCTGAAATTCCCAGTTTTCTACAAACATGGCCTATTGACTGACCCTTTGCCACTTCCACATCAGCTTCACGAAGCATCCTGATTATTTGTTCTGCTTTAAAACGCTTTTTCCCCATATAAAATGACCCTCTTTCTGTTAATGTTTTATCACAATACTAATTTTAAGGGTGGATCAGTTTTTCGGATTAGGGTCAGTCAGAAACGCTGTGTTGATTTTACAGAGTTTTTTTGCTATTGTTACAAAGACACTGTACAAAGTATAGCGACAATGGCAGTACCTACAAAAGAAGAACATTACAAATTTACACGAGCAATGGTTAGTTATACTGCGAAAAAAAATACGAAAGACTTAACTGATAAAGAGATATTTGAAAGACAGTTAGTAAGGCATTATTTTTTATTCAATGGCAATAGCAGTTTGAGAAGTAGTGAGCCACACAAGTTACAATGGTACAATATGAATTAATAGTAAATGACTGTCGACACTAATTGGATCAACAACCAATGGAGGTTCTATCATCAGCTTTTTAAATTTTGAATGAACTTCTCTTTACAATGTTAACCAACTACAATGGCATTTCACTCAGCAACAGCTTATAAAGTCTTAGGATTTCTATCCCTCAATCTCTGGGGCCGGCTATCGGCATCCGTCCAGAGAGTCATTTCCGCAACAATCTCGCGCCTCTACGAAACTCGTTTTTCACGTTTCATGATTGGCCCATATTGTCTGTGGCAATTCGGTTCGTGGTTCCACTATCGCCAATTTGTACCGGGTGGCGGCAAAAACAGATATGAAACCTTTCAGGACTTTTTTACGCGGGATTTTGTCAGCCCTCTGAGTGTGTCTGATAAGGGGATTTGGCCGTGTGAAGGCTTCCTGTGTGAGAAAGGAAAGGTGTCTGAGATACCTCGTGTGAAAGTGAAGGGTGAGGTGAGAAATCTGAGGACGGTTTTTGGTGGATCCGGGCCCGAAATTCCAAATGATTATCACTTTATAAATGTTTTCCTACATAACAAAAACTATCACCACATCCATTCACCCGTCAGCGGGGTTGTGAATAGCGTAGAGCATATTCCAGGTGAGCTACTTTTATTGCGCCCCTGGGCCTATCGAAAAACTCCATCCCTTCCTGCACTCACCAACGAGAGAGTCAATGTTTCGCTTCAGGATGATCAAGATCAGAAGTGGTACTTGTCAATCGTTGGGGGTCCAATGGTAGCTACAATCAATCGTGGCCCCGGCTTGAAAGAAGGTCAGCGTGTGACTGTAGGAGAAAAAATAGCGTCCTTCCGACTGGGCTCCACTTTGTGTATGGTTTCTCCAGTTCCACCCGCGATTCCGGCAGGAATCTGGGTTTCAGTTGGCCATCCCCTTCACCAACACAAGCCAAGCTAGTGGACGCAATCTACTTTCTAGCTCTCGGGTGTTTTTGCGGTGTTCTTTCTTCTGTACCCATGGGTCCAACCAATCTATGGGTTGCACGGGCCGTCTTTCCCCCTGAAAAACCTCTCCCTAATGTTGTCTTGTTCTCTACCGGCATCATTATCACTGACGTAATTTGCGCGTTCATCGCATTTTTTGGCTACCATGTTTATTTTGAAGAAACTCAGCTTAGCATCACTCTTGCAGTAATCGTCGCTATTGCTGTTCTGGTGCTGGGTTTCTTGGAACTGCAGCAAACCCTCAAAAGGGACGAGGGTTCGGAAAAAAAACCAGACCGCCCCGGGACTACTGTCCGGGACTTCGGTGTTGGGCTTCTACTCGGTTCGAACCCTGCATTCATTTTCTTTTGGCTTCTGATCGCTGAGACGCTCAACGAATGGGGATTCCCGGATCTTGTTAGCTGGCCGGCGCCCCTGTTCTTAGTGGGGATAGGAATTGGGGATATTATTTGGTATTCCGTATTTTTTCGATTAGTAAAAAAGGGCTTGAGTTATTTTTCCAGGAAGTTTATTCTAACGCTGAGGTTGTCAACTGCCGTGGGGCTCATCGGCTTCGGAGCATACGCACTTTGGGGAGTATTGTCATGAGTAAATCAAAACGTTCAATTCTTCCGCATTGGGATGGAAAAACCTATACGCGGTATGCATCAGGTTTATACGATTGGGCCACCTCTATTTCCGGATGGAGAAGGAACCTCAAAAGGGTTGCCTTCGACGATCTTCCCATCGGACGCTTTCTTGACGTTGGATGTGGTACGGGTTACCTCATGTCGCTTGCCCGAGATTTTGGGTTTGACGTGTACGGTCTAGACCCATCGAGTGGCATGCTGGAACAGGCGAGAAAGAAGTATGGCTTTGAAGATTCCCGCCTGAGAGAAGGCTCGGCTAGCCAGCTGCCCTTTGAAGATTCCAGCTTTGACGTTGTCCTTGCCTCCGGCTCACTTGTACATGTGCCTGAGATTGAGGCTGCCTCAAAGGAAATGGTTCGAGTTTTACGTGCTGGAGGCGTTATTAGGATTATTGATCACGCTGTTCCGCAGGGGAAAAAGCTCTTTTATTCACTGGTCTCTCTTTTCTCTCAGCTTTCAGGCGATATTCTTCATGACTACGAACATTCCTTTGGACACTTCTGTAAATTGACCGACCGGAAGACCGTAGGCAGGAGTGGTTACCTACAGAGGTTCGACTTCAGGAAGGTTTAAAGAGGTCCCGCCGCTTCTTCCCAAATTTCAATTCATTGACGGCTTTGCATGAGCCAAATGGCCTGCACTTCCATCACTTTTTCCTAGCCACTACGCCTGTTCTCTACTCTACCCTTTTTAAGCAATCTTTATTTTTAGTGTTTTACCTAAAGCTAATGCTGCACGTTCCAATGTATGCAAAGTTATTGAATGGGAATAAAAGGTCAATAGCAAATCTTTAATTTTCAAGTCTAACTAATTTGTACAAAACTTTTCCACCAAAAATCTGCCATTGTTTTTGCTTAACTTTTCTCATAACGTTATACAAAAAGTCACACAAAACTGTGACTACTGAAAACCATAGTAACGTAAGACGCTGATTTGCCCTTAAAAAAACAAGTGATGGCACGTTACAATGAAGAATTTTTATTCAATATATTTTCCAAGAGAACGCTAGCTTCGCTTGACGGTTACAATCTAATGTCAAATAATGGCTTATGGAATTATAATAGTGATTGGTTTCGAGAGATAGACCTACTATCTAATATTAAACTGGAAAAAAATAAATTTTTTATTGATGTTTCTTGGACAGTTACTTGGTCTGATGGCCAATTTTGCTGTTTTATTGAAATGCCTCAGAAAAATTATCTCAGCTTGAGGGAACCGAAAAAATATTAAAGATAGAGAATAGGGAGTACCAAAAATTAGGTTTAAGTTATCAAGAAATAACTTAGATATATTTCAAATAAGTGTTTGAGATAAAATCGGATGATGATCTCCAAATGCTGAAAGCACAATATGCTTTTATGAGGCGGAAGTTGCTATGGCGGTGCTTAACCAAACAGTAAGCAAAACGTATTTGCACACTTTTTCGACCCCACAATTTTTGATATACTAACGACTCAAAAGTGCCGCACAATGTGTAACAACAAAACACGTAGACCATTGAAATCGAGTGGCGACATTGGTCATTATGCGAATAAAAATTCCCTCTAGAAACTTGCACAAAAGTTACACATTACTATTATAGGTCCACTAACTTATTGTACCTAAATAGATAAAAATCTACGTTACTATTGAATGGGCATTGTTCATAATCTTATCAGATTTCTGCTGGAGTGCATCCTGATGAAAATGGGGACTGGAATGACAAAATGGTGTTTTTGCGTATTAATTATTGGCTCTCACTATAAATAGATATGACAGGAGAAAATAGATTTTACCTGCCAAATGTATTTTTAAGCGTCCTTAATCGCTTTTTTTTTAAGAAGCCACAACTTTCCCAATTCCATGGAAATCAAAAGCTGAAAATTTTAGTTTACCAAGTGGGAAATATAGGGGATCTAATAGTATCCACACCGGTTTACATGGCATTAAGGAAGAAATATCATGATGCGGAAATTACTCTTTTATCATCAAGCGGATCAAGAAAGTACGTCGGCGCTGAAGAAATTATTAAACCATTAAACCTTATAGATAGTTTTCATGCTTTTTCCCCGGATGATTTTGTTTCATTGAAGCATTATTACACTTTTTATCGCACCATCCGCAATACAAAATATGATTTAGTTGTTTATCTGCCTTCCAACCTCTGGAAAACATTTACTATTTGCAGGGACATGATCTTCTTTTTTCTTGCGGGAATAAAATACGGTGTTGGTTTTCGAGTGTATGAAGATTACCATTTCTATCTCAAACATAAAATCCTCCCCAAAAACGAGATAGACCGCTTATTTGATTTATTAAAACCACTGGAAATAAAAAATGGAAATAAACTTCCTCAGTTCGCAATATCAAATGAAAATACTCAATTTGTTCAGAGCTTATTGTCTGAACATGAAATCACCGGGAATCAAGTGAAAATTGGCATCATGCCTGGTGGAAAATACCCTGCTCGCTTATGGCCCGCGCACTATTTTTCCGAGTTGATTAATAAAATAAACAAAAATTTTTCATTAAAAATTATCTTATTAGGCAGTGAACATGAGAAAAAACTCGTGGAAGAAATAAAAAATCAAATAAAAAAGAAACCTTTGGATACATGCGGGTGTCTAACTATTCATCAAACGGGTGCTTTAATAAAACAGTGTCATTTATTAATTACTAATGATTCAGGCCCAATGCACATTGCCGCGGCAGTGAGAACTCCTACAGTTTCAATTTTTAGCGCGGTTGATATTCCATTTTTATGGTATCCAGCAGGGAATAATCATAAAATTTTTTATAATAAGGTAGAATGCAGTCCATGCTTTCAGAAAGAATGTGATAACCATATTTGTATGGAAGGTATTCCCGTAGAAAGCGTCTATAACGCTGTGAAAGAACAGCTTTATAAAATGGGTATTAAAAAGAGAGGTGATGCTTAATTATAGTGGTCAGTAAGCAGTAGACAGTATGCAGTTATTTTTTACTGCTTTGGATAATTGGATAATATAGGAATTTCAAGAAAGTTAGCCAGGTTGGCCTAACTTGATTAATATTTTTTAAAAAGGAGAATGAAAATATGGCAATTCAAGATAAAAAGGAGAATGAAAATATGGCAATTCAAGTGCAGCAGAAAGCGCCGGATTTCAAAGGCCAGGCGGTAGTAGGAACCGGTTTTAAGGAAATTACTTTAGAAAGCTATAAAGGGAAATGGTTGGTATTATTTTTTTATCCCCTGGACTTTACATTTGTCTGCCCAACTGAAATTATTGCTTTCAGTGACAGGTGCCAGGACTTTAAAAAAATAGGCGCTGAAATTGTGGCATGTTCTGTAGATAGTCACTTTACTCATCTGGCATGGGTAAATACGCCCCGAAATAAAGGAGGACTGGGTGAGCTGAATATCCCGCTTCTTGCGGATTTAGACAAATCAATAGGTAAAAATTACGGTGTTCTTTTGAAAGCAGGTATGCACTTAAGAGGCTTGTTTATTATTGATCCGAAAGGTACTATCCGACATCAGACTGTGAATGATTTACCCGTTGGCAGGAATGTGGATGAAGCATTAAGAATTATTGAAGGGTTTCAGTATTTTGAAAAGCACGGGGAAGTTTGTCCGGCTAACTGGACGCCCGGAAAGAAATCCATGAAACCGGACCCGGTTGGTTCTCAGGAGTATTTCAAAACAGTTAAGTAGTTTGTTTTTTGTTTTAAAAAGGCCGATGCAAAAAAGCATCGGCCTTTTTTTTAGGGTGAATTTTTTTTAAATTGTAAGATATAAAACGGTTTGTTCCTGCAACCACTATTAGGTAAAGATAGCTGACAGAAGGGTTGAGGCCAGGAATGGACGAAATCAAATAGGGATTCTGTCCTGGAGAACCAAAAAAACTTCCCAAAAAAGAAGTTTTTACAGTGTAACACTATAAAGCATCCCTGCAGGTTTGAAATTAAAATATTTAAGTTGTATAGTGAATAAATGCTGAGCAGAGAAGAGCAAGAAAAGTGGGAAGTAGATAAATTAGCTTCTTATGCAGCAAAAAGCAGCCTATCCAAAGGCCGTTATTATAAAGAAAACGAACATCCCTATCGAACGGCATTTCAAAGAGACCGTGATCGAATTATTCATTGTTCGGCCTTCCGAAGGCTGGAATACAAAACTCAAGTCTTTGTATATCACGAAGGGGATTATTACCGCACCCGCCTTACTCATACTATTGAAGTTTCTCAAATTTCACGCTCTATTGCAAAAGCATTAAGCCTTAACGAGGATGTGGCGGAAGCTGTGGCTCTTGCCCATGATTTAGGTCACCCTCCCTTTGGACATTCAGGAGAGCATATTTTAAATGATTTAATGAATAACAACGGAGGATTTGAACACAACCTGCAAAGTTTACGTATCGTAAAAAAACTGGAAAAACGCTACCTCGAATATCCTGGATTAAACCTTACTCAAGAGGTGTTGGAAGGGATGAGCAAGCATTCAACGGAGTATGATAAACCGCAAGCAAAAGATGATGACAATAATATGTTCCCTTTTATAGAATCTCAAATAGTGGACTTTGCAGACGGCATTGCTTATAACAGTCACGATTTGGACGATGGAATTACATCTGACTTAATAAATAAAGACATGCTGAGTGATGTCTGGTTATGGCGGGATAATGTTGATATTATAGAAAAAAGCAATCCATCAGCAGATTTTACCATTAAAAAATACCAGGTAATCAGAACTATTATCAACCAGTTAGTCACAGACCTGGTTTCGCAAACGTTGAAAAATATAAAAAAGTACAACATTAAAAAACCAGAGAATGTCAGAAACTGTTCATCAGCAATAGTATCATTCAGCCCTGAAATGGAAGAAAAAAACTCAGAATTAAAAACGTTTCTTTATAAAAACCTTTATAAACATCACAGGGTTGTTAGAATGGAGTTGAAAGCGGAAAAAATAATAAAAGAACTATTTCAAACGTATCTTAACCGCCATGTGGTTTTACCTCCAAAAGAACAAAGAAAAATGGGGCAAGAATCAAAAGAAAGAGTGATTTGTGATTATGTTGCAGGTATGACAGATAGATATGCCATGGATGAGTATAAAAAACTTTTTGATCCATACAGTAGAGTTTGAAAGATGATTATTGGAATTCCAAAAGAAATAAAGGAAGATGAATACCGTGTTGGAATAGTCCCGGCTGGTGTAAAAGACCTTGTTTCTAACGGGCACAGGGTGCTCGTTGAGAAAAATGCCGGGATAGGAAGCGGGATTTTCGATGTGGAATTTAAAATAGAAGGAGCGGAAATATTAAACAATCCCGCGGACATCTATTGTCAGGCGGAAATGATCATGAAGGTCAAAGAACCGCTCCAATCTGAATGCAAATATTTAAGAAAAGGGCAGATTTTGTACGCTTTCCTCCACTTAGCGCCTGCAAAGGAACTCACAGAAACCCTTTTAAATCAGGGCATCATTGCTATTGCATTTGAAACAGTTGAGCTTGAAGACGGTTCATTACCTCTTTTAATTCCAATGAGTGAAGTGGCGGGTCGAATGGCGATTCACGAAGGGGCAAAATATCTTGAGCGGGAAAAGGGGGGCAGGGGAATACTCTTAGGGGGAGTACCGGGAGTCAAGCCGGGAAATGTCGTTATTCTGGGTGGCGGAATAGTCGGTTCAAATGCAGCTAGAATGGCAATTGGGACAGGGGCTAAGGTCACCCTCTTGGATATAAATCTGAAAAAACTTCGGTACCTGGACGATGTCTTTGGAGGAAGAATTACTACCCTCAGTTCCAACAGTCACAATATTATAGAGTCGTTAGAAAAGGCAGACCTTGTTATCGGCGCTGTATTAATAACCGGCGCAAAAGCGCCAAAACTTATTACACGGAAAAGGCTCAAACGTATGCAAAAGGGGTCAGTGATTATCGATGTTTGTATTGATCAGGGCGGGTCTTTGGAGACATCTCGACCCACCACGCACAGTAATCCTACCTATATAGAAGAGGGAGTGATTCATTATTGCGTTACAAATATGCCCGGAGCAGTTTCGCGCACATCTACATTCGCGTTAACCAATGCCACATTTCCTTATGCCCTTGAACTCGCAAACAACGGGTTTAAAAAAGCCATTCAAAAAAACAGCGCCTTAAGAAAAGGGGTAAATATCTATAAGGGAGAAATAACTCACCCCTCTGTTTCAGACTCCTTAAACCTGCTTTATTCTCCACTTGAGAAGATTTGAGGAAAATAAGTCTTTCTATTGATCAATTTTACCGCAGAGTCGCATTGATGGTTAACTGCCAGTGATCAGCAGTCAGCGAGAAAAGAATATTTTACTCAGCGAACTGAGCGGTAAAAAGAAGTTTTTCTTCTGACAGCAGTTTGTGAAATTCTGCCAACTCTTTTGCATCTGCCAGATTGCTCTCTTTTATAGCTTCATATACCTTATCAGGATGTGTGCTTATCTGTACTGCTAATCTCTGGGCTTCATGAATAAATTTGTAAACCTTTTTGTCTATTATTGGCTTAATAATCGGCTTCAGAATTTTAAGGAGTAATTCTATAAGAACATTATCTATCTTGGCGTAGACATTGGCTGTGATATAGCTTTTTGGCATATTCCCCTGTTCTCCCCGGAACTCCAGAAACACAGTGCCTCTCCCTAAAAGTTTTAGAAATATTCCCTGATGTTTTACGGTTCCGTAATAATATCTTTTTCCGTGAGCTCTGTAAATTACCTCAAATTTCGCAAAAATCCCTTTCCTGTCATCAAATATGTACATCCCGTCATCACTGTACTTCACAAAATAATCCCTGATCTTCATTACTTTTAAGGCTACCGACAGAAAAACAGGATGGTCCATCATGAACCGGGAAATGGAGATATTATTTTTAAATTCTATATCTTGAAAAGCGCGGAATACAGCATGCGACGCCAGGATTTCTTTGACATCCTCTTTCCTTTGGTCTGCAAGCATTTCAAAGACTATTGATATTTTATCCTCTATACGGGATTTGCCTGCATCTGCAATGGGAGCGAATGTAAATACACCGCATACGATGGTAAGGAGAGAGGGGAGGACAAGCGTTTTTTTGTTTTTTACAAAATTATTTAGCATATTAGTAAATGATTATAAAATGTTTTTTTAGAAATAAAAACTGAAAGATGCAGGGATCAGCAGGCTGTGAGCTGATTGCTATTTTAATTTCTTTGCTTCGTTTATCCAGAGTTTTACTCTGGCTGGGGGGGAGGGTAATTTTTCGAGTAATATCGCAGGATTGGTTTTTCCCAAATCTAAGATGCTTTCTATTCCGTTTTTTTTTAGAACCAAAAAATTTACTGCGCCAATACCCTGAAAGTCTATGAGCAGAGCATAGTCGCACCATCTATGTACTGTTTGCAAAGTTCTGTTTAAATCTTTTGAAATTTTTTTTAGATTTTCCGGATTTTCACATGATTTTATGAATTTATGAATACGCGATAATCCTTTATTTGCAAGGTAAGCATAGTCTTCTGATGAAACAGCAGGGATATTTTTTACAAATGATTGATGGGAGGCGATTGTATATTTTTCCATATTCTTTATAACAGCAAGAGAGAATACGATCATTACAAGTGGAAGAATAAAAGTAGTTAATGGTCTGGGTAAGGGGTAGCTTACCTGGTGAGGAATTCTTTCCCACCCACCATCTTTTCTAAAAAGGCAAACAAAGTTATACATTACGTAACAGTCGATCGCAAATGGCGGAAATCCTAAAAACCCGGCCACAGGCATTTCAAAAATTTTCCCTGTATTCCAATAAGGAATAGTATAAACCCATTTACTGTAAGCCCAATAGTTCCAAAATTCCCACAAAAAGCCGCAAATAAGACCGGATGTAAAAAGTATTAACACTTTACGGGGATTACCGTTTTCCATGTCTTTTAACAATGAGCGCCCTCCGAGCCAATAGAGAATGGGTTCCAGTGTTAACGTAAAACTCCCCCATATTAAAGGGAAGAAGACTTTGGGGAATGTGACACCCAGTAACGCAAACAAAACTCCCGTAAAAAAAAAGATCCAAAGAACATAATAGTTGAACTTAAACCTTTTTATCGATATAGATTTATAAACCATTGATATTTCAAGTAATTCGCTTGTTATGAAAATTCCTGGAAGGACAGTAGCAAATGCTAAGATAATGCCGCATATTCTAAGAAAATCATCAGCCGGAAGGTTAATGTAATACCAGTTTTTCACGAAGAAATTTACAGTTTCAAAGATAAACCAGAATGTAGCGGACCAGGCAGAAAGGATTAAAATCTCTTTCCCGCGGCTTCGAATCAGGGAATTTCCTTTAAATTTATATAATATTGAGTCGATAAAAATGATATAGGACCACCAGGTAAAAAGATAAAACCAGGTGTAGAATGGTTCCAACTTAAGAAACATGCAGGCCTGGGACCACAAAAGCACTAAAAGTGCCGTAATACCAATAGCGTCTTGGAAGCACTTGTTTATCATAATAAAAAAAAGAATCCTAATAATATCTAATTAGTCTAACACGTAATAGGGATTGAGTAGATTGTAAGATTTTTTCTTCAAAAAAAATAGCTTATGACTAATAAAGTCTATAAAAACAAAAGATTATTAAAGGCCTTAAACAATTTTAGAAAAGAATCAGGACTTCCTGATATTGTTGTGAAAAGGCGGAGATGCCTGAAGTGCGATAAACATTTTACTTCCCTAGGCATTTGGAACAGGCTTTGCGAAGCCTGCACCCGCGGCAATAAGCAAGAAGATACAGTAGAGCCCTATGCGCTAGGGAAAAATTAAAATTCTGGGTTATCCTATTTACTTCTTGTATAAATTCCAAAATATCATTGCATCTGTTTAGAACAGAACCCTGCAAATATTTCTAACAAGAGTCAAATAGTATCATCTACTTTTACGCGCCAGTTCCTGCCTTAATTGCCATCTTCTGCGATGGCCAGTTCAGTAACGCATTCATGCACTTTGAAAAGGCACTAAATATTCACACTATCAATAATAATCTGATGAGATAGCGGGTTATTTGAAAAACATTGGGATTGTATATTTTGCGGGCAAGGGGATTGACACGGTTTTAAAACATTACCATTATTCTTTAGAAAAAAATGAAATACTTGGAGAACTTAAATGAAAACCTATAACTTGTTTAACATGAGTTCTGCCTATATGTTTCTGAATAATATGAAAGAGCGCTTCAATATTTTAAAAAAAGTCTTTCTATTAAGCGAAAACTTGGCAATAAAAGAGGAGTTGAGCTAATTTTAAATAATATCGGCCTAGAAAATAAATATATGAGAAATCTTGAAATGGTGACAGTTTATTATGATGAATAATTAAAAATAAATAAGAAAATTGATTACAAAAGGAGAATCGTCGGTAATTTAAGAATCTTGAAGTCATTAAGGAAATAAGAGAAAGTCTAAACATGTCCATGAACTATTACAAAATGGCTCTTGAGATTGATAAAGAGATTGGGTATTATGAAGGCATCGCCAATAATCTTAACAATATGGTGTCTCTGCACAGGGCGACTGGAAAAAACAAAGATGCCATTGATTATTATGAAAGAGCACTGAGAGTAAATAAAAAAGCAGAAAATATAAAGAATTGACACAGAATATGGCAAAAAAAATTTCCAAATCATTTAATTAGCTAAAATCACAACGTAGCTAAGGGAGCACAACCACAATTAGATGGGAAAGCCTAATTGCATGCGTTCCAAAGGAAATCCGCCTGCAGGGTTGAGGCTAGGTTGACCGAAATCAAATGGGCTTCCGCCCAATTTGCTAACGAAAATTGTACTAAAATAACACAATGTTATAAGTTTGTAGTTCAGAGTGGTAGGGACACACCCAAAAAATTACAACCCCCTGTATCCTCTTTATTGAGGTGGAATTTCCTTGCATTAATCTCTCCTAAAAAGGGGTGGCTACGGTGGGGCACTAGAAAGCTTCGCTGAAAAATAATGTCTTACAAGTTTGTAGCCCAGCAACAAAACCTGTGATTTTTTTTATAAAGCATGATTACAAATACATTACGTAAAACTATCGCAGAAGCCATAAATACATGCATCAAAAAAGAAAGTTGGCGATTAGATTCCATTCCCGAGATCGTCATTGAACGGCCAAAAAATGATGCGGTCAACGGTGATTTTTCTACACCCGTTGCTATGAGCCTGACATCTAAGGTCAGGATGAGCCCTCGTAAAATCAGTGAATTCATTATTTCCAACCTTAATCAAGATAACTCTATAATTGAAAAGGTGGAGACGGCGGGTCCCGGTTTTATTAATTTTTTTGTTACGCCGTCAACATGGCGCGATGAAATGAAAGAAATCTATTCGAAAAATTCGCAGTACGGAAATTCTGATTATGGAAAAGGCAAAAACGTACAGGTGGAATTTGTTAGTGCTAACCCAACAGGGCCGCTTCATGTGGGACACGGGCGGGGAGCCGCTATTGGAGATACCATTGCACGTACATTGAAAGCCGTGGGGTTTAACATCAAGAAGGAATACTATATTAACGATGTGGGAAACCAGATGCAAACTTTGGGAAAATCTACTTACCTCAGATATTTGCAGCTTATGGGGGAAAAGGTTGAATTTCCAGAAGAATCTTACCAAGGAGATTATATTAAGAAGATTGCCACAGAAATTCTAAAAGAACAAGGGGATACTTTAGCTGAAAAAGGAGAAGAGGAAGCAATCTCATTTTTTACGGATCATTCAGCTAACAGAATCCTTAATGGAATTAAATCAGATCTTCTTGACTTTAAAGTAGAGTTTGATTGCTGGTTCAGTGAAAAAAGTCTTTTTGAAGAGAAAAAGGTTGAAGAAGTATTAGAACTGTTAAATAAGAAAAAGATTGTCTATGAAAAAGACGGCGCAACATGGATGAAATCGAGTTTGTTTGGAGATGATAAAGACAGAGTGCTTATTAAAGAAAATGGTGCGCATACTTATTTTGCGTCGGACATTGCCTATCATCGCGATAAATTTTCAAGAAACTTTGATTTAGTAATAGATATATGGGGTGCGGATCATCATGGGTATGTGCCTCGAATGGAGGCAATGATAGGAGCCCTTGGTTATTCTAAAGATTTTTTCAAGGTTATACTGGTTCAATTAGTAAGTTTGCGGAGAGGCAATGAAAAACTTTCTATGTCTACCAGGAGCGGGAAGTTTGTTGCTTTAAGCGATGTTCTGAATGAAGTGGGATGCGATGCGGCAAGATATTTTTTTCTAATGCGAGGCTCAAACAGTCACTTGGATTTTGATCTGGAACTGGCAAAAAAGCAATCTCCAGAAAATCCTGTTTATTATGTTCAGTATGCCCATGCTCGTATTTGCAGTGTTGTACGAGAGGCAAAAGCGACAGGGGTAGATGCTTTTGTTATAGAAAATGTTGATTTGAGCCTGTTAGACTTGCCGGAAGAACTAAATATAATTAAATCACTATCTCAATTCCCTGAAGTAGTGCTGAAAAGCGCCAATTCTTTAGAGACTCATCTCATTCCATTTTATCTTCAGGAATTAGCTTATCTCTTTCATAGTTATTATAATAAATACCGGATTATTTCTAATGACATCAAATTAACTCATGCTAGATTAGCGATGACAACCGGTGTTAAAATTGTTTTAAAAAATGCGTTGGAATTACTTGGAATTAATGCCCCGGACCGTATGTAATTTTAGGATGCCACTCAAAAAAAACCTTTTTTTGAGAGCGGTTTTTTTCTCTAACATGTTAAAAAAATAAAGCTAGAAACCATAAACAGGAAATTCGAAACAATATAGAAATTCAAATGTTCAAAATTTGAAACAGCTTAAACCATGTCTTGGTTTGTAATGAGTTTTTGTTTAGAACATTTGTGTTTTCATCATTAGAATTTGTTTTGAAATTCGGTATTTGAATTTTGGATTTTTAACGCTTGACTCAACAAATTAACTTTCTGTACATTGTATTTTATTTTGGTTGTGGCTCCTTGGCCGCATTATGCTATGAGTACTAGAATACGTTACCCCAGTGGTAAAATTAAATCATCAAGCAGCAATAGATCATTAAAGTTCATTCTTATTATTTCTTTAATTTCAGTTATTGTTGTCATTGCTGGACTTAAAATTTTTTTTTCACCCTATGTCGCTGATTCCGAAAAAGTTGAAGAAGAGATTAAGTGGGAGACCAATATCGGCGCGGTTCATTCAGAAAAAGATACACAGGAAGAAGTAGAGTTTACTTTTTTTGATACATTGACTAAACCGGAAAAATATTCATCTGTGGACGAACAGGAAAAAACTGTGTCTGAGGCATCTTTGAATAAAAAAAAAGAAAGTAGTTTAAAGCCTGAATCTTCTCAATCAATAGAAAAAAAAGAACCTAAAACTCAACAATCTCCACTGGAACCTAAATATTTTATTCAGATGGGGTCTTTTAAAAAGAATTTACGGGCAGAATCTTTTGTAGCTATGTTAAATAAAAAAGGTTATCAAGTTTCAATTAAACCTGCTGAAATTTCCAATAGAGGTTTATGGTACCGGGTTTTCTTAAAGAAAGGTTTTTCTGATAGAGAATCAGCGCTTAAGTTGATTAAAAAAATTAAAGATAAAGACAATATCTCGGCACTTCTAAAAAGCTCGAGTAATCTGTAAAATTCAGGTTTATGATTGAAAAATTCTTTGCTCGATCTAGAATTCTTTAAAGCAGATAAAAATTTAACCCACTTGGACGTTGTAGTAAATCCGCATAATAATAATGGGAACACTGTAAAACTTGCAGTAATATTGCATATTTTACATATAGAAGAATTAGGGAGAGGGGTCTCTGGTGGTTGAATTTTCAATATCGGCAATAACGTTAAACAAAGTTTCAAAGTAAGTAAACAAACCTAATTCCCCTCTAACACTTTCTCAGAAAAATGTTTACCTTAATATTAGAGCAATAAAAAAGGTAGGGTGTCACATGTTTGTTTCAAAGAGCGAAAAGGAAACTAGAGAATTTGGCCGGAACCTGGCGAAGCAACTTAAAGAAAAGGATATCGTATGTATCTACGGTGACTTGGGAGCAGGAAAGACCTGCCTGGTGAAAGGGATAGTTGATGGTTTAGGTTTAACTAATGAATACGTACGAAGTCCCACGTTTCCAATTATTAACAAATACGATGGAAAAAGCCCAGTATATCATCTTGATTTTTATCGGATTGAAGCTACAAAGGAGATAGAAGAACTTGGAATTGAGGAGTTTTTCGGCAAGGAAGGAGTCACTTTAATCGAGTGGCCGGAAAAAATTGTTAAATATCTTCCTCAGGCTCAATGCAAAATCAAAATAAAAATCCTTGGTGAGAAGAAAAGAGGCTTGAGAGTTAATTTTTTAAGGTAAAGGAATTAGAAAAAGTTAAAAGTGCCTAAGGTCAAAGTGAGCTAAAGTTTGTAGAAAAAAAGCAAGTTTTTTAAACTTTAGGCACTTTAGACACTTCAAACTTGGTTGCCGCCGAATGCCGCTGTATTACTAACTTGCAGCATTGCGTTTTTTTAATAAAGTTTTTGTTGGGCAATGTGCAGAATCCCATTTAATTTCAACCATCCCTGGCTCAACCCTCTACGAGACCTTCCTTTGAGAGCCGTCCAATTCGGCTTTCCTATTGGCTTGTGGTTGAGGCCCTTCGGCCGCGCTGTTATATTGCCGGTTGCTGCTGGCTGACACAATGGATTGTGCCCAGTCCATGGACAAGATCAAAACAATGAATACCGACTACCTTGCGGGTTGGAAAACAATCTTGTACAACATTCAAAGCTTTTTGATCATTCTCATGGTCGAAAACAGGAACTAATACTACGTCGTTCCCAATATAAAAATTAGCATAACTTGCCGGCAACCTTTTTCCCCCATCTCCAACAAATCCGGGCATTGGTAGTTTTATAATTTTAAATCTGTTTCCATCTTGGTCGGTTGAGTTTTTTAAAATATCATAATTGTTTTTTAGAATTGTGTAATTTTCATCATCTTTGTCGTCTTCATAAGCGCAAAGCAGAGTAAAGGGGTTAACAAAGCGCCCTATATCATCAACATGTCCGTCCGTGTCGTCTCCTGCTATGCCTTGTTTGAGCCATATTATTTTTCCCCCCATAAGGTATTCCATTAAGAAGAATTCTATTTCTTTTTTGGATAAATTAGGGTTTCGTTTTTTATTTAAAAGACATTGTTCTGTGGTTATCAGTGTCCCTTTCCCGTTTGCATCTACAGAACCGCCCTCTAATATAATTCCCGGTGTAAAGCAGGGAATTTTCATTGATTGATTTATAAGGGATGGGATAATAGTGTCATTTTTCAATTCTTCGTATTTTTCTCCCCATGCATTAAATATCCAGTGGGTCATGGCCAGCTTATTTTTATTTTGATTCACAATAAAAATTGGGCCGTAATCTCTTATCCAGATATCCATATAGTTGAAAAAATGAAAAGTAATTTTATCTCTATCAATGTTTTCTTTTTTTAATAGTTCTTCAACATTTTTTTTAGCAGAGCTGTTTTTTACAATGAGGTTTACCTTTTCGGAATTGAAAATTGCTTTTATGATTTGAATGTAAGTTTTGTGGATGTTATCGAGTCCATTGGGATAGTCCGTAGGGTCATGAGGCCAGCTGAGCCATATAGCTTCATGCTTTTCCCACTCCGCCGGCATCCGGTATCCTGATGAGGAAGGAGTTTTATTGAAATGGTCATAGGTCATTTATCAATTACCAATTCAAAATCTAAATTACATTGACACATAACTAATGACCACAGATCCGTTTATAAGAATCCGGTCGTCTGTTTTTTAGAAATCCCCAGTCGTTCTGGATTTTTTTATTCATACCAAGATCAACTTCCGCGATTAGGACTTCTTCTTTGTTATTATTTGCTTTTTTCAGAACATTTCCAAAAGAGTCACAAACAAATGATCCTCCCCAGAATGCAATTTTGTTTTCTATTCCCACTCTATTAACAGAGGCAACATGCACCCCATTAGCAATAGCATGGGATCGCTGAATTAATTCCCATGCCTTTTCCCAGTCACCTTCAGAGGGATTATAGTTTTTTATCCATCCAATTGCAGTGGGATAAATTAATATTTCAGCGCCCTTGAGGGCACAAATTCTCGCGGCTTCAGGAAACCACTGGTCATAGCAAATTAGCACGCTGATTACGGCGTATTTTGTGCGAAAAACCGGATATCCTGATTTTCCCTCGGTAAAATAATTTTTTTCATAAAAAAATGGGTCATGCGGAATATGGGTTTTGCGATATTTGCCTGATATTCTACCGTCCGCGTCAATTACAACAGCCGTATTAAAATATTTTCCTTTAGAACCTTTTTCGTATAAAGGAGCAATGATTACAATGTTAAGATTTGCCGCTAAATTGGATAATGTTTTTGTCGAACTGCCTGAGATAGGTTCAGCAAATTTTGACGCGTCTCTATTTTTATCCTGTGGGAAGTAGGTGGTTTTAAATAATTCCTGAAGGCATACAATTTGAGCCCCTTTATCAGCAGCTTCCTCTATTTTTTTTGTGGTTATTTGAAAGTTATTGATAATATCTTTTGTGACAGATGACTGTATAAGCCCTAATGTTATTTTCTTTTTACTCATGCAGTAATGATAGCAGACCTTGACTATAAATAGATATTTTATTTATAATTAACACTAGTAACTAATTAATGGATAATAATTGACGAATTGCTATTTTTTAAGGAGAAAAAATGACTGTAGCGGTAGAGGCTGATTTTAAGGTAAAGGACATCACTCTTGCGAAATGGGGAAGAAAGGAAATTGAATTAGCGGAAAAGGAAATGCCAGGCCTGATGGTTGTGAGAAAAAAATATAAAGATTCGAAACCTTTAAAAGGAGCTAGAATTACAGGGTGTTTGCATATGACAATACAGACAGCTGTACTGATGGAAACATTGATCAAATTAGGCGCGGAAATTAGATGGTCGTCCTGTAATATATTTTCTACTCAAGATCATGCTGCCGCAGCTATGGCTGAGGCCGGAATCCCTGTATTTGCCTGGAAAGAGGAAACAGAAGAAGAATACTGGTGGTGTATTGAACAGACTTTGAATTTTTCGGACGGACAGGGACCAAATATGCTCCTCGATGACGGAGGAGACCTGACGGCATTTGTTCATGACAAGCAATCTGACCTTTTAAAAGACATTAAGGGAATAACAGAAGAAACAACTACCGGCGTGCACGCACTTGTAAAAATGTTGGAGAAAAAAACCCTGAAAGTTCCTGCTATTAATGTTAATGACTCTGTTACAAAATCAAAATTTGATAATCTCTATGGATGCCGTGAATCCCTCGCAGATGGGATAAAAAGGGCGACGGATATTATGGTCGCAGGAAAAGTAGTTATTGTCGCAGGATATGGAGACGTCGGTAAAGGATGCGCTAATTCCATGAAAGGATTTGGCGCCAGGGTTATCGTAACGGAAATTGACCCAATATGCGCGCTTCAGGCTGCTATGGAAGGATATGAAGTCACCAACATGGAAGACGCGGCGATTCAGGGAGACATCTTTGTAACCACTACCGGATGTAAAGACATTGTTACTATTGAACACATGAAAATGATGAAAGATGCTTCAATTGTCTGTAACATTGGCCATTTTGATTGTGAAATCCAGGTGTCGGAATTAAATAGCTTTCCCGGTATTAAAAAAGTCATGATTAAACCCCAGGTAGACAAATACGTTTTCCCTGACGGGCATGCGGTTATTTTATTAGCGGAGGGACGACTTGTAAACCTTGGATGCGCGACCGGTCATCCCTCATTTGTAATGTCAAATTCTTTTACTAACCAGGTTTTAGCGCAAATTGAACTATTTACCAAAAAATATGAGGTTGGGGTATACATGCTACCGAAAGAACTGGATGAAGAGGTGGCAAGATTCCACCTTGATAAATTGGGTGTCAAATTAACAAAGCTTACGGATGAGCAAGCTAAATACCTTGGAGTTTCAGTACACGGTCCTTATAAACCAGAATATTACCGGTATTAAAAATGTATAAAAAAGTTTCTTAGATCACCACGCGATTAGCGCTTCTTTTCTTCTTGCGAAGAGCTTGTCCTGATCATGTTGAAGAAAGGGGTTAGGTTAGTTTTTTTAACCACCCCTGTGCTACTGGGAAAACATGTTTTTCTTTATTTCATAAATAGCGATGCTTGAAACGGGAAAAACCATTAAAATCAAAGAAACCGCATTAAACAGCATCTAATACAGAATAAATATTATTGATCTTATCGTTGCTCTCATGTAGAGCTTTTTGTTTCATAACCCCATCAATTTATAAATATATTTTATGTTTAAATTTTCTTTAACAAGTTGAGCTAAGTGTCGAATAGATTTTTCTTTTTCAATTTTATATCTGAATTTTTGAGAAGCGGATATCTTTTTGCTTTGTAAAATAGAGTCGAGTAGACTCCTTCTCAATTCGTCATGAGAAAAAATTCCATGGAGATACGTTCCATAGGCATTGTTTTGATAAATTCCAATCACATCATTTTCCCCTGATCCAAAAATAAAAGGAGTGCTTTTTTTTCCAAATCGGCTCTCTCCATAATGAATCTCATAACCTTCCACAGGCATAATTTTTCCATTAAAAAACAAATTCCCTGTAGTGTTTTTGGTTATTTTTTTCTTTGAATATATCGTTTTAACATCCAGCAGCCCTAACCCGGAGATGCTTTTCATTTTACTTTCTACCAAATGAGGGTCTTCAATTGTTTTTCCCAATATTTGTAATCCGCCGCAAATTCCCCATACAGATTTTTTTTGCTTAAAGTGAGTTAAAATTTGTTTTTTAAGGTTCCTTTTTTCTATAAATGCCATGTCTTCGATACTGTTTTTAGATCCAGGAATAAATATAATGTCCGCTTTACCGGAAAGCTTTTCTACAAAACTTAAATTAACCTGCGGATCATGCTTAAAAGGGTCAAAATCTGTAAAATTGGAAATTCGGGGCAGTCGTAACACTTCAATGTTTACCTTACCATTAGCATTAGAGTTAGATTTTTCTTCCAATGCCAGACTATCTTCATCATCAAGAATTAAATTATTAAAATAGGGTAATACCCCCACCACTTTCTTTTTTGTTTTAGCCTCTAAAAAATGCAGGCCAGAATCGAGCAGGGATTTATCTCCCCGGAACTTGTTTATCACTATACCTTTAACAATCCTTTTTTCTTCCGTGGTTAAAAGTTTTAACGTCCCAATAAGCCAGGCAAAGACTCCTCCCAGATTAATATCCCCAATCAGGATAACAGGCGCTTTCGTGTACTTGGCAACTTTCATATTAACGATGTCCTGAGCCTTGATATTTATTTCTGCCGGACTTCCGGCTCCCTCGATGACGATCACATCATACTCATCTGCTAAATATTGATAAGCCTGTTTTACTGCGTTCCATGCTTTTTTTTTATATTTATGATATTCTTTAGCGCTCATTAGACCGTGAGACTCTCCAAGAATAATAACTTGAGAAGTCTGATTACCGGTAGGTTTAAGCAATATAGGGTTCATATATGCAGAAGGAGAAATTCCGGCGCACTCTGCTTGAAACGCCTGTGCTCTGCCTATTTCCGTATTTTCTCCGGTAACAGCAGAATTAAGGGCCATGTTTTGAGCCTTGAAAGGAGCAACTTTATAGCCGTCATCTTTTAATATCCTGCAAAAGGCGGCACAAATAATGGATTTTCCGACATTCGAACCTGTGCCCTGAAACATGATAGATTTTGTCATTTTAAATAAGGAGTTTTAAGGTAGATGTTTAACTGCTAAAGCGTGTCTCTAAAACTATGGAAATTTACTAACATGTTTCCGTCCATAGATTCGCGGCTACTTTGTCATTCCCGCGAAAGCGGAAATCTATTATGTATTTTTTCACAACAGAATAACAGAACAGTAAAATCATTTCAAACCATGTATCGCATAAAAAATTCTATTCACAACTCGCATGCTGGGTCATAGCAATATTCTTCTTATTTATGACGCCGGTATTAACAGTAAAAAGCATTATATTGTGATTATGTCCATGACGGCAGGACGTTAGTGGAGTATTGCGTATAATGCTAAATCTCTGGAAAATCATGACTCACTATATCCTGATAATAATTCTTGTAGCTCTGATTTATTATTTTGGAAAGATATTTTACCTGAACAGCCCCAGTGATAGAACCGTCCCTAAAGATAGACCTGTGCCTTCCGCATACGTCATAGACCTTAAAGATTCTGCAAAACGTATGAAAGACGACGTCCAAATGTTAGCCGGAAGCATTGGCATCCGGAGTATTTTCCACCCGGATAAATTAAAGCAGGCTAAAGATTATATACAATTAAGATTAGAAGAATTTGGCGACGTAAAAGAGTACCCCTATATTTATGAGGAAACTGAAGTAGCGAACCTGGAACTGGATATATTTTCCGGTTCTTCTGATGAGAGCATTCTTATTATCGGCGCGCATTATGACACGGTGTCAACATCTCCCGGGGCAGACGATAACGCCAGCGCAATTGCTGTACTTTTGGAACTCGCAAGACAAGCCAAGAGATTAAAAGAGGAACAACAGTTAAAGAATAACTTGAAGTTTTTAGCGTTTACTCTTGAAGAACCACCTGCTTTTTATACCAAAAAAATGGGTAGCCGCCAGTATGTCAAAATACTTAAAAAGCAAGGTGTAAAGATAAAAGGGATGGTTTGTCTTGAAATGGTTGGTTATAAAAACATTTCTCCCGATAGTCAGCAAATACCTTTTCCGCTGAGTTTCAGAAATTATCCTAGGACTGGTGATTTTATCGCCTTTCTGGCTAACATGGCGTCAACATCTATTTTAAAACAATTAATCTCACTCACTGAATATAAAAATACTGTACCTTATGAACAACTTGTTGTACCGGGAAAAGGGAGGATGCTTCCTATTTCAAGGTTGAGCGATCACATTGCATTCTGGGACAATGGATATCCCGCTGTCATGGTCACAGATACCGCTTTTTTGCGTAATCCCAATTACCATGATTATGGAGACAAGCCTGAAACACTGGATTACCATTTCATGGCGCAGCTTGTACAGACATTGATTATGCTTTTTTAAAGTAAAACAATATAGATCACAAACTATTATTTGGTTTTTTTATGTTCCGTACCTTCTTTTTGCTTTCCGCAAACTTCTTGATTTCCAGCAATACTTTCCTGTCGTCATTGACACATTGTATCCCGTAGTTAATTATTTTGTCCTTAGATTTAACCGTTTTCCTAAACCGGATAGTGCCATGTATTCTGTAGTCCTTTTCTACATTTTTTACAGACAATATGATAAGAAATCTATCTCATTGTCTACTTGCAACACAGCGTCAGTAGTGAAACAAGGCCTGGCATCGCATATGTTTCTAATAGTACCGGTTCACATAAATTTTTCGGCTTCAAGTTGAGGCCAAGGATGGACTTTATAAAAGGGCGATCTTCGAAGCCACGCTTAGCGGGGCGAAGCAAAATCTAAAATAAACTGCTTGATACTACATACTTACAAGACCGTTTTTTTAAGCACTGTTTTTACGGAAATTATATGAAAAAGAAACATGGGAATAAGTTCTAAGATACAATGATTTAAGAGTTAGGATTTAAGTATCGCGCACTATAAGTCATTAATTAAAGTAATTTGTGGTTTCGGTTGTGTTGCTATTTGATTCCATAATATATTTGACGAAATTTTCAATCTGTTACCTTCTATTTTGAAAATCATGAGGTCAACTGTATAATAAAATCATGAGCAAAAAGAAGAAAAAAAATTGGTTGGAGAAAAAACAGAAACACCAAAAACAATCACTGGTTGTAAGCGATCCGCTTCAAGCCTATATCAACGAGGTCAAGCAGTACCGCGAGTTGACAGCAGAAGAAGAATATTCGCTGGCAATCAAATACTGGAAAGAAGGAGATGCCGATGCCGCATACAAATTGGTTACTTCCAACCTTATGTTAGTGGTAAGAATTGTCATGAAGTTCAAAAGAGAGTTTCAAAATCTTCTCGACCTTATTCAGGAAGGAAATACAGGTCTCATGCAGGCTGTGAAAAAGTTTGAGCCCTTAAAGGGGGTAAGACTTCCAGCCTATGCCACCTGGTGGATAAAAGCTTATATTCTAAAATACATTATGGACAACTGGCGCATGGTAAAGGTTGGTACTACGAATACACGCCGCAAATTATTATATAATCTTCAGAAGGAAAAAGACCGGCTTCTTGCTGAAGGGTTTTCTCCCACTCCTAAATTATTAGCCGCTCATTTCAATGTTTCCCCTGAAGAAATTGTTGAAGTGGATAAAAGCCTTGGCGCTTTTGATGTATCGTTACATTCACCGGCAGGTGATAATGAAAAGGGCGAATTGATTGATATTTTACCTGAACCAACAGAAAACGCTGAGGATGATTTCATTGAAACACTTTTTCATTCTGATTTACGGAAAAGTATCTCGACCTTTAAATCAGATTTGAAAAAGAGCGATAGGGATATTTTGGAAAACCGTATCATGTCGAATAACCCGGATACCCTGCAGAAAATTGCAGACCGCTCTGGCATCACAAAAGAAGCTGTACGACAGGCAGAACAGAGACTTTTTGACAGGTTAAAAAGCTTCATAAAAAAAGAATACCCGGATTTGGTAGATGCAGGAGAGAGAATTAATGAATAAAGCACCGACTTAGATATGCCACATCAAAAATAAATTAGAACTCCGGATTTTAAATTGTATTAAAACAATGACTCAAAAATATGTTATCGGAATTGATCTTGGCGGAACCTTTATCAAAGGTGGTGTTGTATCCAAACGTGGTGATATAATCTTTCGCGCAAAGAAAGAATCAGCGGCAAAAGAAGGGCATTTCCAACCGGTAGCGAATATGTTTGATGTGATTGAAGATTTATCACAGAAGATGGGAAAAGACCCTGAAGCGATAGGTTTTGGAATCCCCGGAGCTATTTTTTCTGAAAAAGGTATTGTCACCAAATCTCCTCACTTTCCGCACTGGATAGATTTTGATTTGCAAGCGTCGCTTAAAGAAAAGACAAATATTCCTTTTGTTATTGATAACGACGCTAATGCCGCAGCCTTAGGAGAAGGGTGGGTTGGAGCCGGGAAGGGGTATAAGCATTTCTGTTGCATGACTCTTGGAACGGGTATTGGTGGTGGCATACTTTTAAACGGATTAGTCTGGAGGGGTATGACCGGAATGGCAGGAGAGGTAGGACACATTATAGTAGAGCCGGAAGGCTTGCCGTGCCCATGCGGCGGTAGGGGTTGCATGGAAAGATACTCTTCTGCGACTGGAATTGTAGATATGGCACGTAAAAAGTTTAATGATGGAAACGACTCAAAACAATTAAGGGAATTAGCAGACGACAATCCGGACAAAATAACATCTGAACTATTATGTGATCTGGCTAAAAAAGGAGATCATCTTTCAAAAACCATTTTTAAAGAAATGGGTAAATATCTAGGGATAGGATTTGCTGATTTAATTAATATTTTGAACTTAGAAATGATTATTATTGGCGGTGGAGTACTTCCAGCGTGGGAATTCTTTATTGAGGAAGCTGTTTCTCAAATGAAACTGAGAACCTATAAAATTCCGGGTGAAAGCGTTCAGATAGTAAAAGCAAGGTGCGGAAATGACGCCGGACTCTTAGGAGCCGCCTATATGGGATGGCAGAGCAGATAGTTATTCGCTGTTAGTTATTTGTTATCAGTTAAAAGCTGAACCCTTCGATTCTTGTCATCCTGGGTGAATTGAAAAATCTCAAGAAACTCAGAATAAACTCCTTGAGATATTTTGTAATAACCTTGTTTCCTCTGCTATAATTCTTTATACTATTGTTATGTAAAAGCTTGTTTTTTTGAAGAAGTTCTTTTGTTTGCTTACCGCAGCGGAAGCTCCATTCGGTTGCGGAGCCTCTCAGCTTTATGAATAAGTTAAATATCAATAGTAGTTCAAAAAAATATCGAACAAGTTTTCTGGTGGCGTTTATCCTGTTTTCCTGTCTAATTTCCATTCCTGTTTTTGCTGAAGAGTCTCTGATCATCCTTTACACGGGCTCTGTTTTGGGGGAAGTAAAACCTTGCGGTTGTACGGAAGAAGAGGATTTAGGCGGAATTCTTAGACGGGCAACTATTATTGAAAAAGAACGCTCTGTTAATAAAAATATCCTGCTGCTGGATGCAGGCGATACCTTTAAAGAACCGACAGAGCAGGGAAAATTAAAAGCGAAAACTATGATCGAAGGCTTTAACAAAATGGGTTATGATGCAGCGCTTTTAGGAGAAAAAGATTTTGTTTATGGTGAGGAAATATTAAACCAAGGATCATTTGATCATTGGGTTCTTAGCAATGTAGAGAATAATAATCTTAAACAGGAAAAAACGATAAAGTACTTTTTAAAAACATTCAATAATGGAACAACAATAGCTGTTATAGGGCTTTTGGGGCAAGAACTCTTTTTTGCAAAAGGACAAACAAAGGTTAAAGTAGAGAATCCAGGAATTAGTTTAGAAAAAATATTAAGAAAGCTTAAAGCAGCAGGTGAAGCAAATATTATCTTGTTGCTGACGCACATGGATAAGGAGAAGGCAAAAGAACTTTTTAATTTAGATGATGTCGATATTGTTATAAATGGGCACCTGGATGAAACCGAGCTTATTGTTAATCCTGAAATAGCAGGAAAGAAAATAATGGTTCATGTTCGAGAACGAGGGCAGTACTTAGGGAAAATATCTATATCCACTGATCAAAAAAAGATTCAAAATATTTCCAATGAGTATATTCCACTTAACAGTAAAATTAATGACAGCCAACTGGTGCAATCTATTTATGACAAATACAACGACGAAACAAAGCAGCTTTTTATGAAATGGTTGCAGGACAAGAAAAGGGCAATAAAAAAAACTTTCATTACAGAAATTGCATGTAAAATGTGCCATAGATATGAATACGCCATCTGGAAGAAAAGCGGCCATTCCCATTCTTTTAAATCACTAAAAAAGTCTAATAAATCTTTTGATCCGGAATGTCTAAAATGCCATACTACGGGATTTAAGCAGAATGGGGGGTTTATGTCGGAAAGCATAACACCTAAATTAATAAATGTTCAGTGTGAGGCATGTCATGGAGCAGGTAGCAACCATATGAAATTTATAATGCGAGACCATAAAGCGGGACAGAAAAAAATTAATATACTTTATAAAAAACTTACTGAAGATTCTTGTTTACCATGCCATACTAGGGAAAACAGTCCCAATTATAAATTTTCAACCTATTGGGAAAAAATAAAACATTAGGAGGTCGTAATGAAAAAGATTTTAATAATTTTGTTTGCTGCGATATTGTTATTTCCAATTAAAAGTTTTGGATTTAAAACATTACCTGGTAAATATGTGCTTCTCGGTGATATTAATAAAGCCTTCGGAAAAGATCGCGTTACGATAGTTGAGTTTTTCAATTTTTCCTGCGGACATTGTTATAAATTCTTAACGTATTCCAAAAACCTTGAACTCAAATATGGCAATAAACTTGCTTATGTGAAAATTCCAATTTTTTGGGGAAGGCAGACACAATTTCCAGCTATCGCTTTTTATTTGGCGCAAAGTAAAGGAATGGCCGAAGAAGTGACAAAGAATATTTTCGACGCCAATTTTGATGGAGGGGCGCAAATTTTTGATCCGCGTGTAGTGAATTTCATTATAAGCGAGTCAGGAATAGCAGAAGACGTTAGAAACCAAAATAATTTGATTGCAAAAGTAAGACAAGGCATGGAGTTGGCCTCAAAATATAAGGCCAGTGAGACCCCTACGATTATAATAAATGATGTGATTAAAGTAACTCCCAGGATAGCGGGAGGCGATGTAGAAAAAATGACTGAAAACCTGGATTTGATCATTTCTAAATTGTTATCGAATAAATAGATTTACCGCAGAGATCGCGAAGTACGCTGATAACAAAATTATACGTCTCTGTGGGTTCAGCGTACTCTGCGGTTTAAAAATATGGATGCTAAATTTGCTGTTATTGCCGGAAGTGGCGGTTATGACATCTTACGTAATGGTGATTTTGGAACAAACTTGGAATGCAAAAAAATTCCTACCCCTTTTGGAGAAAGCGCTCCTATCCACAGATTTTCTAAAGACGGCATTAACTTTCTTTTTCTTTCCAGACACGGAGAAGAAAGGTACTCCATCTCAGCTCCTTTCGTGAATTATCGTGCTAATATCTGGGCCTTAAAAGAGTGTGAAGTGGAAAGGATTATTTCATGGTCCGGACCCGGAATTATTAACATTGGGTTTTCCGTTGGAGATTTTGTTCTGCCACACGACATAATTGATGAAACAAAGAATCGTCAATATACTTTTTTTGAGAAGAAAGGTATTGGTTTTATCAGACATAAATCTCCTTTTTGTAAAGAAACAAGAGAAGCACTGATCAAAACCTTTCACGAACTTAATTTAAAATTCCATAATAATGGGGTTTATGTTTGCACTCAGGGACCGCGCCTTGAAACGGCTGCTGAAATTAATAAATATAAAATATCAGGCGGAGATTTGGTTGGAATGACCCTTATCCCGGAAACTTTTCTAGCTCGAGAACTTGAGATGTGCTATGCGCCAATTTGTTACCTCACTAATTTTGCGGAAGGAATATCGGATCGTCCTTTTAAAAAAGGAGAACTCTTTGAAGGAATGATAAATAATGATGAACAAAAAAAAGCCTCTTTTTCATGTAAAAGGTTTCCTGTGATTATCCGAAAATCCATTGAGCTTATTCAGAATTTAGAAAGAAATTGTTCTTGCAAAAACGCAATGCATCGCTACAAAAAGGATGGGATAATTTCAGAAGATTGGCGTTCATGGATTCAATAATTTTATTATGCAGGACTGCAAACCGCCAGAATATTTTTAAAATCATAAAAACTCCGCATTCTCATCGCTTTAGCCTGTTAGACCTGGCAGGGAAATCTCATGCGCATTAAAACCATACTTACTATTTTTGTTGCTGTTATATTAATAGCAGTCGTGGCTGTTGCATTGATTTTGAAGTCAATGGATTTTAGTAAATATTGCGGCTTGATAGCTCAGAAGGTAACCTAAACCACTGGTCGAGAGCTTAAGAGAGACGGATAATTTAAAGTTAAACTTTCTTTCATCCTTTACTTACATACCGTAACAGACGCATTCAGGAGATGAAAATTCATGTTTACCTGCCATGTCTCAAGGCAAAAAAACTGCACCACAAAACCTGCTTCATAGCCGAAACATAAAGAAAAGAAACCTGTCGATGATCTCAAAGAGACGTTTTAGAAGGTATTGGAAAGGGGCTTGGTGGATTATTGAAGTAAATATATGTTATTTTAACTAATCCTTTTTAGAATTTCCTGAAGAAGGTATCTTTTTTTAATGTCTGATCACACGATTCGTATAAACGCAAAATTTATCCTGCCTGTTACTACTCCTGTAATTCAAAATGGGTCCATATTAATAAAAAACGGAAAAATTCAATTTATTGGAAGAGAAAAAGACTGTCCCAATATTGCCCATCATCAAGTTTCCCATTATCCCGACCATCTGGTAATGCCTGGACTGGTGAATACCCATACGCACCTATCGCTATCGCGTTTAAAGAACAAAATAAAAAGCGGAATACCTTTCAACTCTTGGATTAAAGAAATTATTTCCTACAACGATTCTTTGACTGAAATAGATGAAAAGGATGCATGCAAAGAAGGAATCAAAAACTTAATTGCAACCGGCACTACAACAATAGGAGATATATCGAGAAGCGGGTTTTCAACAAAAGTAATGCAGAACATGAGAGTGCGTGGAGTAATTTTCTTAGAAATAATTGGATTTAAAAAATCAATGATAGAAGATCAAATGAACCGGGTTCATGAATTGCTTTGGGATTGCAAGGGTGATAGCCTGGTAAAATGTGGACTGTCTCCACATGCGACCTATAGTGTGTCACCACAATTAATCAAGTTATCTTTTAGTTTAGCCAAAGTTAAAAAGTTGCCATTAATTATGCATATTGCTGAGACAAAAGAGGAGTTAGAATTTATTGAAAATGGGGAGGGGGACTTGCGACAATTGCTGGAAAGTTTAGATAGATGGGAACCTGAATGGAAACCAGAAAAAACATCTCCAATAAAATATTTAGAGAATTCAGGAGATTTAAACGGCATTACAGGAATACATTTGAACCATATTAATGGTGAAGACTTTAAAATCATAAAGAAAAATAATATGTCTGTTGTATGCTGTCCGAACAGCAATCGATGGTTTCAAAGAGACCGTAGTTATCATTTAACGAAATTCCTGGAAAACAATATTAATGTAGCGATAGGAACGGACAGTCTTGCCAGCAACAAAACATTGAATATGTTTGAGGAATTAATTTTAGTTAGAAAGCAATTTCCTGAAATCAACCACGAAACATTGCTTAAAATGGTTACTATAAACGGAGCCAAGGCGCTCTGGCTTGAAAAAGAAGTTGGTAGCCTGGAAACAGGGAAAAAAGCTGATATTATAGGCCTTAAAATAAATAGAGATGACGATATATACAAATCCATTTTCTCATCAAAAGGAGAAATAACTTTTTCAATGGTTGAAGGGGAAACAATATTTCCTTTTTAATTTAATATACAGGAATTTTGAAAAAGTTGGCCAGGATGACCTAACTTGATGTACATTTATTTCCTTGGATGAAATTTATCGTAAACCTCTCTCAGCCGGTCTTTCATAACATGAGTATAAATTTGTGTGGTGGAAATATCTGCGTGACCTAACATCTGTTGAACAGCCCGCAGATCAGCTCCTCCTGCCAGTAAATGCGTGGCAAAAGAATGCCGCAGTGAATGAGGACTTAAATTTGTTTTTATTCCGGCAGACAGGGCGTATTTTTTAATAATTTTCCAAAATGCTTGTCTCGTCATCTTCCTCCCAAAACGGCTCAAAAAAAGTTCGGGCATCTTGCTTCCTTTGAGCAGTTGTGGACGAACGTTGTTTAAATATTCTTCAGTCTTTATACGGGCTGATTCTCCAATGGGAATGATCCTTTCTTTGGAACCTTTTCCAGTAGAAACAAGATATCCCGATTGCAGGTTAATATCGTTTGTCCTTAAAGAAACCAGTTCAGACACTCTAAGACCAGCTGCATAAAGGATTTCTAGCATAGCCTTATCCCTTAAACCAAGAGCGGTTTTGGTATAAGGCTGATTTAATAGCGAGTCGACTTCTTTTAAAGTTAATACAGTAGGTATGCGGCTCCAGAGTTTTGGTGATTCAAGGTATGTGGTTGGGTCTTCTTTCAATTTTCTCTCATTAACTAAAAAACGATAAAAGACTCTAATAGAAGCTAAGTGACGGGCTAATGAAACAGAAGACAGATTACTCTCCATCAGATTTTTTAAATGAGAGCGGATGGTATCTATTTTTACATTTTCAATATTTTGAATTCTTTTGGATGAAACAAAATCAAGAAAACGGAGAATATCTCTTTGATAAGATTCAACTGTATTGTCTGCCAGACGCCTCTCTACAATTAAATAATTAACAAATTCATCTAATAAAAGATCAAAAGTCTGGTTTTTAGAGGACATTACTTACTTTCCAGAATAAAAGTAACAGGTCCATCGTTTGTGATATTAACGCTCATTAACGCTCCAAACTTCCCTTCTGCAGTTTTAACTCCTTTATTTTGCACAGAGCGAATGAATTGAAGGTATAGCTTCTTTGCAAGGTCAGGTTCCGCGGCCTTATCAAATCCCGGTCTTCTCCCTTTTCTGCAATCTCCGGCTAGGCTAAATTGCGAAATAATCAACATTTCAGCATTGATATCAAGCAGCGAGAGGTTCATTTTTCCCTGCTCGTCATCAAAGACTCTAAGGTAGATCGTCTTCTCAGAAAGGTACTCAACATCTTTTATAGAATCTCCTTTTTCAACACAAAGCAGGATTATAATCCCACGTCCGATCTTACCGACAACAACTTCATCAATTTCAACAGATGCTTCAGATACTCTTTGTAAAACAATTTTCATTGATCGGAAAAGTATATAGCGATAACAAATGAAATTCAAATCATAGACACTGTGTAGAGGTACCACCCAAAAATGCCACTTTAAAAAGGGGGATTAAAGAGGGATGTTAATTCCTATTTTTTGTGTTTTTCTGGATTAAAAAAGTTGGTAAATGGACAGGGACAAAATAGAATGATCCTGTAACTGCTATTGCAAAAACCACGTAAATTGCAGTAAATATCTCCTCAGGTACCTCATAAAAGAGAATTTTGTGAAGCCAGTATTGAATAAAGCTCTGGTTATAAAAATCTGCTCCGCCTGCTATGCGAAGATTTCCTTCCAAAATCGTAAGAGGGCAGGGAATACCGAACAAGGATATAACAGCGACAAAAGCTATTGAAGCAAGATGAATAACACGAAACCAGAATAACTTTACCCACTGCCATTTGATGAATCCTCCTATCCAAATAAGCAGCAGACCTCCGACAACAAAGAAGGCATATAGGAAATGGGTAATTAATACAACTTCCGCAAGAAAAGAATATTCCATCTTTCTCTCTGCAAGATTGGCAAACTCTGAGGTTAAATTATTTAAGGTTGGATGTATTCAATAGCTTTCTGCAAACGCTTTAAGACCTTATCTTTGCCTAACAAAACGATTACTTCAAATATTCCGGGACTTTCTTTTAATCCCGTTAGTGCGACTCTTAACGGCTGGGCGATTTTACCTAATTTGAGATTATGATTTTTCATTAATTCATCAAATATAGGTTCTAAATTTTCATAGGATAAAGCATCATATATAGCTATAAGTTTATCTTCAAACTCTTTAAATATTAAAAGAATATCAGTTTTTAAATATTTCTTAGCCGCAGCTTCGTTATAAACTATTTCCTCTTTAAAATAAAACTCCGCTTTATGAGCCATCTCAATTAGAGTTTTGCTTCGCTCTTGTAATGAAGGGATAACCTTTTCTATTTCATTATCAGCAAAATCGTTCTCAGTAGAAATTATATTTTCAAGTACTAAGAATTTTTTCAAAAGAGGGGATATATCAGAAGGTCTGCTTTCTTTAATATAATGCTGGTTTAGCCAGAGCGATTTATCAGTGTCGAATACTCCGGCTGATTTATTTATATTTTCCAAGGTAAACTTCTCGATCATTTCTTTTTTGGAGAAAATTTCCTGATCCCCGGAAGACCAGCCGAGGCGAACGAGATAATTAATCATCGCTTCCGACAGGTATCCCATATCTTTATATGCTAGAATCGAAGTGGCTCCGTGCCTCTTGCTCAGTCGTTTTTTGTCCTTGCCGAGAATCATTGGGATGTGAATGAATTCAGGGAATGGGAGATTAAGACCCTGGTATAAAAGCGCCTGCTTTGGAGTATTAGACAGGTGATCGTCTCCGCGGATCACATGAGTGATTTCCATTTCTACGTCATCCACAACAACTACAAAATTGTAAGTTGGGCTACCGTCTGATCGGGCTAAGATTATATCGTCCATTTCAGACATATTAAAAGTAACTTCACCATGGAGCAGATCCTTTATAGTGACCGAGCCGTCAACTGGAGTTCGGAATCGGACAACAAAAGGTTTCTCTTTTGGATGTTCACTTAAATCGCGGCATTTTCTGTTATATCGTGGATTTTCTCCTGCAGCCATCGCCTTTTCCCGTATTTCACGAAGATTTTCCGAAGAACAATAACACTTATAGGCTTTTCCTTCATTTAAAAGCTTTTTAAGATAAGATTGATAAATTTTTTTTCTTTCAGTCTGTCTGAAAGGTCCTTCATTCCACTCTATCCCAATCCATTTGAGACCTTCGATGATCTGCTGAATGGACTCTTCGGTGGAACGGGAGGTATCGGTATCTTCTATACGGAGCAAAAAAGTTCCGTTATTATGTTTAGCAAACAGGTAATTAAAGAGCGCTGTCCGCACACCGCCAATATGCAGATGACCGGTAGGGGAGGGCGCAAAACGAACTCTTACGGCATTATTTTTCATTTTTTCCTCGGTTTATCTGAAAATTCAAGTTTTGCAGGTACTCTTTTATGGAGAATCTGTGAAACAAAAATCTGTTTAATCAGCGTAATCTGTGTTCTATTTTTAGGTTACGGCCGCGCTATGGTTCCTATTTGATCACATTCAGCTTGAGTTTAAGTTCTTTTAATTGTTTCTCATCCACATTTGAGGGAGCGTCGGTCATGAGGCAGGTGGCTTTTTGAGTTTTTGGGAACGCAATGACGTCCCTGATTGACGCGGCGCCGATTAAAATCATTAATATTCTATCCAATCCAAAGGCTATGCCGCCATGAGGAGGAGCTCCGTGCTCCAAGGCATGGAGTAAAAATCCAAACCGTTTTTCAGCCTCTTTTTTCGATATGCCGAGAAGTTTAAACATCTTATCCTGTATTTCTTTCCTGTGAATTCTTATGCTTCCCCCACCAATTTCCGTTCCATTCAAAACAAGATCATAGGCCTTTGCTTTTATTTTAGCTGGATCTGATTCAAAATATTCGAGATCACTATCACTCGGAGATGTAAAAGGGTGGTGCATAGCGTTATATTTTTTTTGCTCCTCATCATATTCCACTAACGGGAAATCTGTAACCCAAACAAAATTAATCTTTGATTCGTCAATTAGATTCAAACGTTTTGCTATGGTTATCCGTAGGTATGATAGAGTATCAGCCACTATCTTTGGGGTATCAGCCATAAAAAGAAGAAGGTCTCCCTCATTTCCTTCTAATCGATTCACAATTTGATCCATTAACTCTTCGCTGAAGAATTTAATTATTGGGGATTGCAGGCCGTCTTTGTTAATTTTAATCCACGCCATGCCTTTTGCCCCATAAACTTTTGCATTTTCTGTTAAATCATCTAATTCCTTCCGCGAAAAATCCGCGCATCCTTTTGCGTTAATAGCCTTTACCAGTCCTTTTTTATCCGTTGCCGTTGTGAAAACTTTAAAATCAGACTGTTTGGCAAGATCAGTTATGTCCCTTAATTCCAACCCAAACCGCGCATCGGGATGATCATTTCCGAACCTGTCCATGGCTTCCCGGTATGGTAAAGTATCAAATGGTAATTTCAGTTCAATACCTTTGATTTCTTTGTAAATATTAGATATCATCCCTTCGACAAAAGAAAATACATCTTTTTCATTAACAAATGCCATTTCCATATCAATTTGTGTAAACTCCGGTTGGCGGTCTGCCCTCAGGTCTTCATCCCTGAAGCATTTGACTATCTGGTAATAACGTTCAAAACCGGAAACCATCAGCAATTGCTTAAATAGTTGCGGAGACTGAGGTAGAGCGTAAAACTGGCCCGGATTGAGTCTGCTTGGTACCAGGTAATCGCGTGCTCCTTCCGGGGTGCTTTTTGTTAAGACAGGTGTTTCAATATCTATAAAACCGTTTGAGTCTAGATAATTGCGTACAACCCGGCAAACCTTGTGGCGCAACTTGAGATTATTTTGTAAATCTGCGCTTCGTAAATCCAAAAAACGATACTTCAGCCTGTTGTTTTCGGAAATCTCTTCTCTATTGTCAAAAGAAATAGGGAGGGGTTTGGATTCATTCAGGATTTCCAGATCACTGGTATAAACTTCGATTTCTCCTGTTTTTAGTTTCGGGTTGGCCATACCTTCCGGCCTTTTCCGCACCCTGCCTTTTACTGCTATAACAAACTCATTGCGGATAGACTGTGCAGCATTGTGAGCTATTTGGTCTATTTCAGGGTTAAGAACAACCTGCGTTATACCTTCACGATCTCTGAGGTCGACAAATATCAAACCGCCATGATCTCTTCTCGTATCCGCCCATCCCATTAAAACCACTTCTTCTCCATCATTTTTACTTGTAAGAACACCACAAGAATGTGTCTTTCTTAGTTTTGCTGATGTTTTTGTCATACTGTATTGCTCCTAAATTCTTAATAAACCATGAATCACTTGAAAATAATGAAGAAAAATATATCCATACAGTTCAAAGAATCTATTGCGCGTTCTTCGTGAACTTTGCGGTTCAGTTATCCAGCCGATTTCGCCTTGCAAAAAATAACTTCATATAATATAGTTTTTCTCGTATTTTATCAAAATAAAAACAATGATGATCTGCGCTTTATATTAAAAACTTGCAACATCGTGTTTTTTTGGCAAAGTTTTTTAACACACCCCAGTCCCAGAGGGACACTGTTAGAGGGGAATTCTCTCTTCATTCCCCGTTAGCAAATGGGGATACAGAGGGTTATAATTTGTTGCGGTCTAGCCACGCTGTGATCTCAAGCTTGAAATAAATGAAAAAAATTCTTGTTTTACAAAATATAGGTTGTGAAAACCTTGGGACAATGGAAGCCGCTATTAAAAACAGGAACATGGAATATCACTACATCCAGTTGTACAACAATGACAAAGTTCCTGAAAATCTTTCCGGTTATTCCGCGCTTATCATACTTGGCGGTCCTATGAATGTGTATGAAACAAAACAACATCCTTATTTGCTTGATGAGGAACGTCTGATCCATGAAGCAATCAATAAAAAAATCGCGACTCTCGGCCTTTGTTTAGGTTCACAATTAATAGCTAAAACAGCAGGGGCAAAGGTATTTGCCGGAAAGAAAAAAGAAATCGGCTGGTATTCTGTATCTTTGACCTGTGATGGAATGAGTGATGCCTTATTTGCTGGTTTTGAAAAAGACATTACAGTTTTTCAATGGCACGGCGATACATTTGACATACCATCAGGGGCAAAAAGATTGGCTGAATCAGAACTTTTTCCAAACCAGGCTTTTAAAATTGGTGAAAAGATTATTGGGCTCCAGTTCCATCTGGAAGTCACTGAAGAAGCTGCTTTTGAATGGATGGAAGAATATAAGGAAGAACTAAATAGCCTCAAAGACTATATTGATCCTAAAAAAATGAGAAATGATACAACCAAAAAGATAGAAAATCTTAAAAAATCAGCTCAACAGTTTTATAATAACTTTTTTAAGTTGATTTAAGGGTATCTCGGATTAGTTTTTTGTTGAACCATTGAATCTGATGGCTTGATAACCTATCGGATTCTAAGGAGTGTTTGGATATTTAAGGATCTGCACTAATAAACACAAAACTGCTATTGACATAGACCTTTAAGGTAGCTTAATATGGTAAGACATATTGCAACAATATTAAAAGCTTAAATGAAAGGATTTAAAAAATGAAGACATTTAATTCCGGTTTAAAATTAATTTCTCTGTTTGGATTTCTTACCCTGTTCGCCTCGACAGCTTTTGCCCTGGAAAATACGAAATATGAGTGGGTTCCCTATGAAGGTCCTGAGTGTAGAGAATGGCGTCCACCTGAGGTTTCTACCGACAATCGCGTAAAATGGGAGATAGATGGAAGAAGTCTTATCAATTTTTTTTATGATACAGATAAAAATGGGAAAGTCGATTTTGTAACAGTGTATAGACAGTCGCCACAGGATTATGGTTATAGTACTCCCTCTACAACGCCAGAGGAGATGAAAAAAAGATTCCCTAAGAATATCGTAATTTCAACTAAGGTGGATGTAGTTCTTAAAGAGAACACTGACTATATTCCAAGCCCGGCTGTAGGAGTTGTTGAATCTCGCGAAGAATATGGAAAAACGCGGTATGAACACTACCTTCTAAACAACAATCCCTTTTACTATGTTCTGGATCGTGATGAAGATGGTCGCTACGACATCGTCTACAAAGACAGAGAGGAAGATGGAATTAATGGGAATGAAACCCTTGATCAATGTGTTAAAAAGGGGAAGCAAGAAATATTTATTATCCAAGATGAGTCTAAAAAAGAACATGAGATTAAATGGAAAAGTTTGGATCAGGCTGTAATAGACGGCGCTAAACTATATGACATTAAATGAGAATCACGTATTGTACTTTTTGTTTTGCCCGCTTCCATTCGGTTTAGCCATCAATATTTAACTTTAAATAAATAATTGCATTCCTTCCATTTTTTTCATGGTAGGTTCTTTGCAACGCATCTCTTTTTCTTCAGACTCCCTGCAAACGAGTTTCTTCATTCTTTCAATGATTATCCTCGCTGCTTAACTCCCTGATAGACCGTTCTGGACCGAATAGAGGAAAGATAAAAAAACTTCTATCTATAGTTCTACTTATTGCCATAACTTTTAGGTGTGAATTATAATGCCGAAAGTAAATCACAGCCTTGTATTCGCTATATTAGGCCTGTTTCAGCAATATGCAACATGGTTGTTGATGCACCCGAAACAAAGCGCCTTCAAAAGCCGGTTCAATACTTTAACAAAAAAACATCTATGTTTACTGCCAATTTGGTAGAAGGTAAAAAGATAAGATTAGAATTTGATCAAAACCAGAGGGATTAATA
>Ga0187827_10001271_pt1 | contig 37628 bp, 33 predicted proteins | sample ETNtaG_39_FD_167969 | JGI IMG/M metagenome (GOLD analysis project Ga0187827, IMG submission 167969) | Marine microbial and viral communities from oxygen minimum zone, Eastern Pacific Ocean - ETNP2014_SV_150_PacBio MetaG (Illumina Assembly) | ecosystem: Environmental > Aquatic > Marine > Hypoxic...
TGGATGTATTGGAGGCCGTATCTGGTGAGAAAGTCAGATTCACGCTGTCCGATGCCAATGGTGCCGCGCTGGTCGAGGGGCTTGAAGACAACGAATCCGTCTACGTCATCAGTCCGATGATGCTGTAGAGGCGAACGCTCATTCGGGCGGGCCAGACAGCGATTTAGGGAAAGCGAACACTCACTGATCGCGGCAAATCCAGAGACAGCGTGGTAGGTGAGCGCTAACTTATATGGCGCGTCAGGTTGGCATGGGAAAGGTTAGGACGATGAGATTTGAAGCAAGCAGAGCAGACTTGATCAAGCCCCTGCAATTGGTTACGGGTGTAATAGAGCGCCGGCAGACGCTACCAATACTGGCCAATCTGTTGCTGAAAGTATCCGAGGACCAACTCTCGTTGGTCGGCACGGACCTGGAGGTGGAATTGATCGGTAGAATACCGCTTGTGTCTGCTGAACCAGGTGACATAACGGTCCCGGCCAGGAAGTTAATGGAGATTTGTCGTGAATTACCTGAGCAGGCTACGCTTGCCATCAAGCAGGAGGAGCAAAGGCTGGTAATCCAATCGGGACGTTTTCGCTCCACTCTGTCAACCTTACCGGCGAGTGAGTTTCCTACTGTCGATCGTGCCGAAATCAGCGATGAGATCGAGATAGCCTCTAGTAGCTTAAAGCGACTGTTAGATCGTACCAGTTTTGCCATGGCGCACCAGGACGTACGTTATTTCTTGAACGGGTTGCTTCTTGAAATCGGCGATGGTCACGTGCGCGCAGTCACCACGGATGGACATCGCCTAGCGCTGTGTGAGCTGGAATACGAGGGTCAGCCAGATAAAGTTCATCAAGTGATCGTGCCACGCAAAGGCGTACAGGAACTACAGCGACTGCTTGGCGATGCCAGCGGTAATGTAGGCATTGCACTGGGATCGAATCACCTCTGTGTGGAAATAGGAGAATTCACCTTCACTACCAAGCTGGTAGATGGGCGATTCCCCGAGTATGAGCGCGTAATACCGAGGGATGGTGATAAGGTTGTATTGGGGGATACCCAGGAACTTAGACAAGCACTGAATCGAACCGCGATCTTGTCGAATGAGAAATTCAGGGGGATCCGACTATCCCTGATGGCAGGCAATCTGCAGCTTTCGGCTAATAATCCGGAACAGGAGGAAGCGGAGGAGTCCGTATCCGTAGAATATGACGGTGAGGCCCTGGAAATGGGTTTCAACGTAAGTTATCTAATCGACGTTCTGTCAATACTCGACAGCGACAAGGTCAAAATAACCGTGCAGGATGCCAATAGTAGTGCGCTGTTGGAAGAACCGGAGAGTGACGACTCAATATATGTTGTGATGCCTATGAAGCTATGACCCTCAGCAAGATTGAGATTCGAAATATCAGGAATCTACGTTCAGTTTCACTCAAACTAACATCCAACATCAATCTGTTTTACGGCAACAATGGCAGCGGCAAAACAAGTCTTTTGGAAGCTGTCCATTTGCTCGGCTTAGGTCGTAGCTTCCGAGGTCCGAGGCTCGGGCCGGTTATCAATCACGCATCCGACGATTGCACCGTTTTTGGCCAGGTAGACCATGCGAGTGGCTCTTCAAGGCCGCTGGGTATCGTTCGGAATCGTAATGGTTCACGCGAGGTGCACATCGGTGGTGAACCGGTTCGACAGCTGTCGGAGTTGGCTAAAGTCCTGCCACTACAACTGATCAACACGGATTCGATTCAGCTTTTGACGGGCCCACCGGAGAATAGGAGGCGATTCCTGAATTGGGGTGTGTTCCACGTGGAACCAGGCTTTCACGAGGCGTGGAAAATGTCTCAACACTGTCTAAAACAGCGCAACGTACTACTGAGAGATGCTAAAATAGACACGACTCAATTGGATCTCTGGAGCCGGGAACTGGTTAAGGTTGGCGAGGCCATCGATCGCTATCGTGACGGCTACATAGCCAGCCTGAATCCCCTGTTTCAGCAGCAGCTATCGAATCTCATCGAAGCCGAGGGATTCAGCCTGACTTATTACCGTGGGTGGGATGGATCGAGCGGCCTGGCTGATGTGCTGGCAACAGATGTAGAGATGGATGCAAAACGAGGCTACACCCTGCATGGACCCCAAAGGGCCGAATTGAGGGTCCTGGTGGACGAACGTGATACTGTTGACGTGCTGTCCAGGGGAGAATTAAAAATGGTTGCATGCGCTATGATGCTCGCCCAGGCTCATCTGTACGAGCAACTGGGGAGCAGAGATTGCCTGTTTCTGATCGATGATCTCTCTTCCGAACTGGATGTCGAGCATCGCAAGGACATGTGCCGTTTATTAGAGGAAAACCACCATCAGATTCTGGTCACCAACGTCGAAAGGGCGGATGTTGCAGACTATTGGGATTCGACAGAGCTAGCTATGTTTCACGTGGAACATGGAGAAATATCACCCCAGGAGATGAGGTAGATGACTGACGATAAGTCTTACGACTCCAGCAGCATCCAAGTGCTCAAGGGACTTGATGCCGTGCGTAAGAGACCGGGAATGTACATCGGGGATACCGATGACGGTACCGGCTTACACCATATGGTGCAGGAACTGGTCGACAATGCGATCGACGAAGCACTGGAAGGATTCTGCAGTGAGATCAAGGTGATCATCCATCCGGGTGAGTCAGTCTCTGTAACGGACAACGGACGTGGAATTCCTACCGACATGCATGAAGAGGAGGGCAAATCAGCTGCAGAAGTCATCATGACGGTGTTGCACGCGGGCGGAAAGTTCGACGATAGCAATTACAAGGTTTCAGGTGGGCTGCACGGCGTGGGCGTTTCCGTCGTAAACGCGCTATCCGCAGAGTTTAAGCTAACCATTCGACGGGACGGGCAAGTCTGGGAACAGATCTACCACGATGGCGTTCCCGATGCGCCATTAGCCGTGGTGGGTAACTCAGACCAAACCGGAACCGATTGCTACTTCAAACCTTCCCCTGATACGTTTACCAATGTGGAGTTTCACTACGACATTCTAGCAAAACGGCTGCGAGAGCTGTCGTTCCTGAATTCAGGTGTATCCATCGAATTGATTGACGAGAGAGCCGGAAAGTCGGAGCTATTCAAGTATGAGGGTGGACTCAGCGCCTTCGTCGAGTATCTCAATCGCAATAAGACGCTGCTCAATGAGGTTTTCTACTTCAAATCGGCACGAAAAGACGGCATCACGGTAGAAGCGGCGCTGCAGTGGAACGATTCCTATCAGGAGAGCATCTTCGTTTACACCAATAACATCCCACAGAACGACGGCGGTACGCATCTACAGGGATTTCGCGCAGCCTTGACTAGAACGCTGAATAACTATATTGAAAAGGAGGGTGCGCAAAAGAAAGACCAAGTTAACACCACCGGAGACGATGCGCGCGAGGGGCTGACCTCTGTTATCTCAATCAAGGTACCGGAACCAAAATTCTCCTCCCAGACCAAGGATAAACTGGTCTCATCCGAGGTGAGACCTGCGGTGGAGCAGGAGATGGGATCTGCGTTCGCCGATTACTTGATGGAGAATCCCCAGGAAGCCAAAGCGATTGTACAAAAAATGATCGATTCTGCCCGGGCCAGGGAAGCTGCTAGAAAGGCAAGAGAGTTGACGCGGCGTAAGGGTGCATTGGATGTGGCCGGTCTCCCGGGCAAACTGGCAGATTGCCAGGAGAGGGATCCAGCACTGTCGGAAATCTATCTGGTGGAGGGTGAGTCTGCCGGCGGATCGGCTAAACAGGGCCGGGATCGGAAAATACAGGCAATCTTGCCTCTAAAAGGCAAGATATTGAACGTTGAGAGAGCCAGGTTTGACAAGATGCTCTCCTCGGTCGAGGTGGGCACGCTGATAACAGCCCTGGGTTGTGGTATTGGACGAGAGGAATTCAATCCGGATAAGCTCCGTTACCACAAGATCATCATCATGACGGATGCGGATGTGGATGGTGCCCATATCAGAACGCTGCTGCTGACCTTCTTCTTTCGTCAGATGCCCACATTGATCGAACGCGGCCACCTCCTGATCGCCCAACCGCCCCTGTACAAACTCAAGCGTGGCAAGCAAGAAAAATACATCAAAGATGAACTCGAATTGAGTGACTTTATGATGGAGATCGCGTTCGACGGCGTTGCATTGATTCCGGGCATCGATGCGGAGCCTTTGGAAGAAGATGGATTCAGTCGTCTGGCGCACGAATACAATGACATACAGAACAAGATCGAGAGATTGCAGAAACTGTATCCCATCGAGGTCCTCGACGAGTTGATCTACATCTCCCAGTTGCAGGTCAGCGATCTTAGTGAAAGGGAGAAAGTGGTCGCCTGGTGTGATGAATTGGCTAACAGGCTCACAACAGTGGCCAGTTCTCAAACTCAATATCACACAGCGGCGGTGGAGGACCAGGAAAGGCACTTGTTTCTTCCGAATGTCAGTGTGACCAACCACGGGGTGACAAGAGACTACCTATTCAGCAGAGATTTCTACCAGTTATCTGACTATCACGACATGGTGGCTCTCGGTGACAAAATCAGGAGCCTGATTTCGGAAGGCGCCTATGTGCAGAAAGGGGACAAACAGCAATCAGTCGGCAGCTTCAAAGAAGCGCTCGATTGGCTGATGAAGGAAGCGATGCGCGGGCACTCCCGACAGAGGTACAAGGGTTTGGGAGAGATGAATCCGGATCAACTGTGGGAAACCACTATGGATCCCGGCGCGAGAACCATGCTACAGGTCACCATTGAAGATGCCATCGCGGCTGATCAGGTATTCAATACCTTGATGGGGGATCAGGTTGAACCGAGACGGGAATTCATCGAAACAAATGCTTTGTCTGTTGCCAATCTGGATGTGTAACCCATTGTATTTAAAGAGTTTTATACATCCCCGGCGATAATTGCGGCAGCTGCACCGGCAAGATTTTGGTAAACGGGAATGTCAGAGTGTGGCAGCTGGTCAAGGGTCAACTCAGCGCTCCCCGATTGCACCAGAATCGGTTTGCAGCCGGCCGCAATACCTGCCTCAATATCGGTCAGTTTATCCCCCACCAATGGAGCCCCCTCAACTGCTGTGTGCAGGTGATGGGCAATCTGACGGATCAACCCGGGTCGCGGTTTGCGACACTGACAGTCATCATCTGGGATGTGAGGGCAATGAAACACTGCCGTGATCTTGCCGCCACTGTCTGTCACCGCTTGCAGCATCTTACCGTGGATCTGCTCCAGGTCTTGCAGTGAATAAAGCCCTCTGCCGATACCTGCCTGGTTTGTGGCCACACAGATGACGAATCCATGCTGATGTAAGTTGGCAATCGCTTCCAGGCTACCTGTTATAGGATGCCACTCTTGTGGCGACTTTATGTACTCGGGCGAATCATAATTGATGACACCGTCCCGATCCAGAATCACCAATTTCATCCTGGCCTCAAATCTTCAATTGGATTGGATTAAGGAGATATCGGCAATTTCAAGAAACAATTGCCTGAGTTGCTGCAGCAAAGCGATACGGTTATTTCTGACCGGCAGATCTTCCACCATCACCATCACCTCGTCGAAGAAACAATCGATGGCGGCCTGTAGATCCGCTAGTGAGTTCAGTGCCGCGCTGTACTCTCGGCTGGCCATCAAGGGTCCGATCGCTTGCCGCTTTGCCTCAATGACCTGGTAAAGTTCCCGCTCCGCCTTCTCTTCGAGAAGCGCTGCATCGACGGCACCCCTCGATACTTCATCCACCTGTTTCAGCAGGATATTAGCAACCCTCTTATTCGCTTCCGACAACGAAGCCGCGCTGCCTCCCTGCCGGAAACCGTCTACCGCATCGACGCGTCTAGCCAGGTCCAGCAGGTTGTGACCCACACTGTCATCTACCCCGCCGGCCCGGACCGCCAGCACAACCGACTGAGGGACACCTCGATCCTGATACCAGTTGCTCAAGCGCTCCAATATGTAGCCAAGTAGCGCCTCGGAAGGGAACTCCTGTCCGGTGAAAAGGCTGGCCCCATGGCGCAAACAAGCGAAAAGATCCAGATCCAGCCGCTCTTCGACCACAATTCGCACGATTCCGAGGGCCGCCCTTCTCAGGCCGAACGGGTCTCGGGATCCGGAGGGAGGTTGACCGATACTGAAAAGCCCGATCAGCGTATCCATTTTGTCGGCTAGTGCCAGCACACGACCCGTATCGCTAGCGGGGACCCGGTCACCGGCAAAAGCAGGCAAATAGTGCTCCCGCAAGGCCACGGCGACCTCTGGCGGCTCCTCATCGTTGATTGCAAAGTAATATCCCATGGTCCCTTGAAGGTCCGGAAACTCGTTGACCAATGCGGTTACCAGATCGACCTTGCAGAGCAGACCGGCCCTTTCCGCCAATGCTGCGTCGAAGCCAAGCTGCCTGGCGATATACCCAGCCAGGTCCGATACTCTCTGTGCTTTATCGAAGTAACTGCCCAGTTGAGCGTGAAAAACAACCCCCTTGAGTTGCTCCAGCTTTGCATGCAGCGTCTTCTTGGTGTCCAGCTGGTAAAAGAAAGTGGCATCTGCCAGCCGCGGCCGAATGACCTTCTCATTACCTGCTATCACCAGGGCCGGATTGGTGCTTTCTATGTTGACGACCGCCAGGAAACGGGCGAGCAATGCACCATTTGCATCCACCAGGTGAAAGTAGCGCTGGTGTTCCTTCATGGCTGAAATCAACACCTTTTCAGGGGCCGCCAGGAACTCATTATCATATTCACCGCTGAGCGTGACCGGCCATTCGACCAGCGCGGTAACTTCTTCCAGCAGTTTTTCGTCGATCACCACATGGCCTTGCAGATCGTTAGCGACAGTTTCCAATTGCTCCCTTATCAATTCCTGCCTTCGATCGAACTCCACCATCACATGCGCTTTCCGGAGCGCCTCTGCGTACTCGTTGGGAGATCCAAGCTCAATCGATCCGGAGGACATAAACCTGTGTCCGAAGGTTAGACGATCAGCCCCAATGCCAAGTATGGAACCTTTGACTACACTGCTGCCATATAACATAACGACCCAACGAAGGGGTCGTACAAATTCTACTCGCTGGTCCCCCCAGCGCATTCGTCTGTCTATTGGCAGCCTTGTGAGAGCAGCTTCCACCACCTGGCACAACAGTTCCTGTACGGCTTGACCTTGAATCAACGTGCGATGCACAAGCCGCGAGCCCTTTTCTGTTTCCAGAGTCTCCAGTTGCTCGACCTTGACACCACAAGATGAGGCGAAGCCCAGTGCTGCTCTGGTTGGCTCATTCTTGTCGTCAAAGGCGGATTTGAGAGATGGACCCTGACGAACCGATTCCCGCTCAGGTTGAGCCGAGTCAAGATTCTTGACGATCACTGCTAACCGTCGCGGTGTTGCGTAACGGTCGATGTCTTCGAAGTCGAGACCCAGAGTGCGAAGTTCAGAGGCGACATTCTCTTCGAAATCGGCACTGAGCTGCCGCAGGAATCTAGGCGGCAACTCCTCAGTACCGATCTCTACCAGGAAATCATCCCGCTTCATCTTTTCTTCTCCGTGCTGGCATCGCCGCCAAGTTCCTCTCTCAATCGCGGGCTCGCCAGAGGAAACCCGATTGCTTCTCGCTCATCGTAATAGGCCTTGGCAACTGCGCGAGCCAAAGCACGCACTCGTAGAATGTACCTTTGGCGCTCCGTGACGGAGATGGCGCCCCGTGCATCCAGCAGATTAAAGACGTGCGAAGCCTTGATGACAAATTCATAAGCAGGCAGCGGCAGGCCCTGTTCCAGAAGGCGTGTGCTTTCCCGCTCATGGAAATCAAAGTGCTGAAAGAGCCCTTCTACATCGGCATGGTCGAAATTATATGCAGACATTTCAACTTCATACTGATGGAAAGCGTCCGCATAGGTAACGACACCATCCGGTCCTTCCCCCCAGATCAGATCCCGAAAGCTGTCGACCCCCTGTAAATACAGGGCAATCCGTTCCAGGCCGTAGGTGATTTCACCGGTTACCGGGTAACATTCCAACCCGCCCACTTGCTGGAAATAGGTGAACTGGGTGACCTCCATCCCATCCACCCAGACTTCCCAGCCAAGACCCCACGCACCGAGCGTTGGCGACTCCCAATTATCTTCAACAAAACGAATATCGTGAACACTCGTGTCGATGCCGAGAACCTGGAGGGATTCAAGGTAGATATCCTGAATATCTGCCGGGGATGGTTTCAATACCACCTGAAATTGATAATAGTACTGGTATCGATTAGGGTTTTCGCCGTAACGACCGTCGGCAGGTCGGCGACACGGTTGCACGTAAGCGCAGTTCCAGCTCTCCGGGCCGATGGCACGAAGAAACGTGGCAGGGTGAAACGTGCCGGCACCCATCTCCATGTCGTAAGGCTGCATGAGAATACATCCCTTCGCTGCCCAGAACTCTTGCAGTGATAGGATAAGATCCTGAAAATTTAGATTTGTGGCCATTGCTGAAGCTGCACTGCTCGGTTGGTTGCGGGACAAAAAGGGCAGCTAAGTATACCTGAAGAGGATGCTCTCTCAGAAGTTAAGGCTGGCCGCTGGAAAGCACGGAGCAATAGGATGGCTGATAAACTCCTGCCAGGTGACAATCGGACACGCTGCGAGTGGTGTCTGGGTGATCCCTTGTACCTCGACTACCATGACACGGAGTGGGGTACCCCGGAACGTCGAGCCAAGGTCCTGTTTGAATTCCTACTATTGGAAGGAGCCCAGGCCGGACTGAGTTGGATTACCATTCTCAGGAAGCGCGATCGATATCGCCAGGTGCTGGATGGCTTTGACCCACTTAAGATAGCCCGCTACGACGAGAGAAAGAAACAGCAGCTTCTGTCAGACGGTGGCATCGTGCGCAACCGCCTGAAAATAGAATCTGTCATCACAAACGCGCAAGCCTATCTGGAGATTGAATCCCACACCGATGGATTTTCCGACTATATCTGGTCCTTTGTAGACGGCACAGCCATCCAGAGCCGGTGGCGCAGAGTCACAGATATTCCAGCCGAGTCCAGGATTTCCGCCAACATGGCCAAAGAGCTGAAACGCAGTGGTTTTCGCTTCGTGGGATCGACTATCTGTTACGCGTTCATGCAGGCGATGGGATTGGTTAACGACCATCTGGTCGACTGTTTTCGTCATGAGGAGTGCCACAGCTTGGAGATAGAGAATGGACCCCAATGATCCTCTGCGGAGAGACAAAGAGTGCTAAGTGAAAAGGTGCTCGAGCAGAGCAAGGCGACGTTGATCGCACTGTCGCTGCAGTTGGCTGCCCTGGTTCCTTTTAGGGTGGCCCAGTGGTTGGGCAGGATGATCGGCCTTTACAACTGGCTGCTGCACACTCGTGCCGCGCAGGTGACTGAGGTGAATGTAACGGTGTGTCTACCGGAAATGGATGAAAGGGCACGTCAGCAATTGACCAAGAGCAGCCTGATGGAAACAGGCAAGACGATGATGGAAACAGCATCCATTTGGATGGGTAGCATCGAAAGAAATCTCCGTAGAATCAGGAAGGTTAGCGGAGAAGATATTCTCACAGAGGCGCTCAGCCAGAAGCGTGGCGTGATCCTAATTCTCCCCCACCTGGGTAATTGGGAGCTGTTCAATCTGTTCTATGGTGCGCGCGGGACCATGACGGCGCTCTATCAACCTCCAAGAGAGGAAGCACTGCATAATCTGATCAGGAAAGTTCGCAACAGAGGCGGCAATAGGATGGTTCCTCCCACCCGCAAGGGGCTGGCGCAACTGTATCGGACTTTGGCGCAAGGAGGAGTAGTGACCATACTTCCCGATCAGGTACCTGCTACTGGCACCTATGCGAACTTTTTCGGGGTGCAGGCCCTCACGGACATGCTGATTCCAAGACTCGTGAAACGCACCGGAGCCCGAGTGGTCTGCGTATATGTAAAGCGCTTGACCGGAGGCACCGGCTTTGAAGTGGTATTCCGACCGTCTCATCCCGATATCGACTCCTCGGATATGAAGGTGTCGGTCAATGGGGTGAATGCAAGCATCGAGGCCTGTGTGAGAGAGATTCCCGAACAGTACCAGTGGGAGTACAAACGCTTTAGAGAACGTCCGAAGGGAGAACCAAAACTGTATCAGTTCAGGAAGGGCCCTCCTGAGGAGATGCGTCATCAGTGACGACGGCCGAGCTCTTTTCTGCAACCAGATAAGCCTGATTTCTCAAGTCGGTATCGCCGAAGCCTGAGTCTTCACGGTAACCACGTAGGATCAACCGCGGGAACAGGCGCAACAGTTCATTTTCTTCAAGTAGGTAGTCCGGGTTACTGGGACCAACTGAATCCACTTTATTCCGGTTGAAGGTCTGATAAAACAGCAAGCCTTCCGGTCTTAGCGATCGAGCAATTGCCGGACAGAGCAATCGATCCAAAAAGTGACTGACAACAATCACATCAAAACGGTTTTCTTCAGGAGGATCGAGGCTGACGTCCCGTTGCTGCGTCTGGATCAGAATCTCATGTTGGGCTGCAAAATCGTTGAGTTTTTCAAGCGCAATGGCTGAAGAATCCCAGGCGTGAACCTCGAGGCCCCGCTCAGCAAGGAACAGACCGTTAGCCCCCAAACCACAGGCCAGGTCCAGAGCAATCCCCCTAGCCGGCAACAGGTGTTGGAAATCCAGCAGCACTTTGGCGGCCGAACCAGGTTCTGAGCTTGACCGATAGCGGCTATCCCATTTATCGGAACCAGCCATTGCCGCTATTTTCTCCAGAACATGGGTGTGAATAGCACGAGCAAAGTAGAGATCTCCAGCTTCTATTTTCTCCAGAACATGGGTGTGAACAGCACGAGCAAAGTAGAGATCTCCAGCTTCTATTCTCTCCAGAACATGAGTGTGAATGGCACGAGCAAAGTAGAGATCTGCAACTCTTATTTTCTCCAGAACATGGGTGTGAACAGCACGAGCAAAGTAAAGATCTCCAGCCTTCCCAAGATCATGGTGAGAGACAGGAGCAGCTTGGCAACTGCGCTGAGATTCCCGTAATGGGTAGCCACGTCACCCAAACCGGGGCCCAGGTTGTTGAGACAGGCACCCACAGCGAAGAAAGCAGTCACAAAATCGAGACCGACTGCAAGCAGCACCAGCAGGATAGAGATGTACACGAAGATGTAGATCGCGAAGAATCCCCACACGGCATCGATGATGCTGTTGGGAATGGTGGCGCGATTCAACTTGATGGGGAATATCGCGTTCGGGTGGATCAAACGGTGTATCTCCCGTATCCCCTGTTTGCACAGCAGCATGACTCGGATGACCTTCATGCCGCCGCCTGTGGATGCAGCGCAGCCGCCGACGAACGAACCATAAAAAATGAAGTAGGGAAGCATATTTGGCCAGGCGTCGAATTGAGCTGTCGCATAGCCGGTGGTGGTAAAGATAGATACTACTTCGAATAGACTGTATCGAATGGAAGTAAAGAATCCATAAGTATGCGAGAAGAAGAAGAGGACGATAAACGTGATCACGGTGCCGGCGAACAACAAGGCCAGATAAAAGCGAACCTCCGAGTCGGCTACATAATGAGCGATCGTTCTCTCCTTGAAGGCGAAATAATGCAATCCAAAATTGATCCCGGATATCACCATAAACAGAATCGCCACGAACTCAATTAGGGGACTATTGAAATAACCAATACTGGCATCGTGGGTGGAGAAACCGCCGATAGCCACAGTTGAAAAGCTATGACAAAGGGCATCAAACCATGACATGCCCGCTATCCAATAGGCGCAGGCACAAATGAGAGTAAGCCCCAGATAGATCCACCATAAGGCCAATGCCGTCTGCTGGATCCGTGGTGTAAGTTTGCTGTCCTTTGCCGGCCCCGGCGCTTCGGCACGATAGAGTTGCATGCCGCCAACACCTAACAGGGGTAGTATCGCGACGGCCAGCACGATAATGCCCATGCCTCCCAACCACTGCAATTGCTGTCGATAATAGAGGATGGACGGTGCCAATTCGTCGATACCAGTCAGCACGGTGGCGCCGGTGGTAGTCAAGCCTGAGAAGGACTCAAAGATTGCGTCTGGTAGAGAAAGACCTAAACCTTCATCCGGAAGAAAAGGGAGAGCGCCAAACGTACCAAGTGACAGATAAAACAGCACGGTCACCACAAAGCCATCTTTGATGCTCAGCTCGGTCGTGTATTTACGCAAAATAAACCACACCACCAAGCCGGTAGAGAATGTATAACCGAACGCCTGCAGAAAGACCACACCAGCCTTGTCGTCAAACAGCAATGAAAACAGCCATGGCGGAACCATGCTGACGCAACTGAACATCATCATCAAGCTGCCGACTATTCTGAGAATGGCTCTGAAATGCATGTGCCGCTACTTGGCTAGATGGTTAGAAGAAAGAGAATGGTGCCTGGAACAGTTTTTCCACATCCTGAATTCTCTTTCTGTCCACCAAAAACAGAATGATGTGGTCGTCCGGTGCAACGATGACATTGTCGTGAGCGATGAGGACCTCGTTATCTCTAACGATAGCACCGATGGTTGTCCCCTCAGGCAGGTCGATATCCTCTATGGCTTTGCCAATCACTTTGGATGAGCGTTCATCACCGTGGGCGATGGCTTCGATCGCCTCTGCTGCACCACTGCGCAGCGTGTGGACTCTTACCACATCTCCTTTCCTTATGTGGCTGAGGATGCTCCCTAAAGTTGCCTGTTGGGGAGAGATTACGATGTCGATATCGTCACTGCGCTGAATTAGATCCACATACGCTGGATTATTAATCAAGGCGATAACCTTCCTTGCGCCGAGATCTTTGGCCAGCATGCAGGACATGATATTGACCTCATCGTCATTGGTTACAGAACAAAAGACATCTGTTTCCTCAACGTTCTCGGCCAACAGCAGATCTCGATCGGAAGCATCGCCTGCCAGCACGATGGCGTGGTCCAGCGTTTCAGACAGTTCATAGGCCCTCTGCTTACGCTGTTCGATTATGAAAACCCGATATCGTTGTTCGAGACCCCGGGCTAGGCCTGCCCCGATGTGACCACCACCTGCGATCACAATTCTCTTATATGGCCTTTCCGTACGCCGAAGCTCGCTCATTACCGCCTGAATGTCGGCACTGGCGGCGATGAAAAACACCTCATCATCCGGCTCAATCACCGTCGATCCCTCGGGAATGATGGGTCGGTCGCGACGAAAGATCGCCGCAACACGTGTATCGATCGAGGGCATGTGTTGTCTTAAGTAGCGCAGTTCCTGATCCACCAGCGGGCCGCCATAGTAAGCCTTGATGGCTACCAGCTTGACCTGCCCTGCTGCAAAATCCATCACCTGCAGAGCTCCGGGGTGATCGATTAACTGTTTAACATCTTCGGTTACGATCTGCTCAGGATTAACCAGAAAATCAACCGGCATGGCTTCGTTGCCGAATATTGCCTCCTCATGGGACAGATAGCCGGTTGCTCTGACGCGAGCTATCTTGGTAGGCGTGTGATAGACGGTGTGACCAACCTGACAAGCCATCATGTTGACTTCGTCACTGTTCGTCACCGCGATAATCATATCCGCTTCTTCCGCGCCCGCCTGCCTGAGTATATCTGGGTGGGAGGCGTGGCCTTTCACGGTTCTAATGTCGAGCCGATCCTGGAGATCGCGCAGTGTATCCCCGTCAATATCCACCACAGTGATATCGCCGGCTTCGCGGGCTAGATTCTGTGCCAGATTTCCGCCCACCTGACCAGCTCCAAGGATAATAATCTTCATAAGCGCTCAGATCGCCCCAGAGGCATAATCGTGGTCGATTGAAACCGGCTGGCTACAGCGAAGGCGGGACCGAATGAATCGGGTTCACCTCTACACCTTCTGCAGTCTCGCATAGTAAAAGCCATCGTGCCCGCCCGATTGCGGTAACAGTTGGCGTCCCACATCGACAGCCTTGCCCCAGTCGGCTGCCAGTGGCTTATCAATTGCGTCGGGGGTCTGCTGCAGGAAGCCAGTGACCACGTGCCAGTTTTCATCGGGAAACAGCGAACAGGTTGAATAGACCAGGATTCCCCCCTTTTCCAGCAACGGCCACAGGTTTGTCAGGAGTCTCAATTGTCGGGCGGCAAGCTTAGCAATATCTTCATCTGTGCGCAGCAATTTAATGTCCGGGTGTCGTCTGATGACACCGGATGCGGAACAAGGAACGTCCAGCAGAATCCGATCGAACTTTGTGCCGTCCCACCATACAGCTGTGTCGTTAGCATCGGCCAGTAATGATTGCGCTTGCAGTTCCAAACGCCGCAGATTGTCCGTGACCATGTCGAGACGTTTCTGGTCGTTGTCCAAGGCAAGCAAATTCCGCAGTGCTGGTTCCTCCTCGAGGATATGGCAGGTCTTGCCGCCGGGCGCCGCGCAGGCGTCCAAGACCTTGAGTCCAGGTTCCAGTTCAAGCAACTCGGCCGCCAGTTGAGATGCTTCATCCTGGACACTGACAGTGCCTTCCTGAAAGCCGGGAAGCGTTTCTACATCATGAGCAGAGCCGAGGGTGATACCGCGGGGTGAAAGGCTGCAGAGGCTGGCATCGACGTGTTGCCTGGCGAGCAGTTTGAAATAGTCGCGACGATCGCTTTTGCGCCCATTGACCCTCAAGGTCATGGGTGCAGGCCGATTATTAGCCTGCAAGATAGACAGATAATCCTGCGGCCAGGCGTCCTGCAGACGGCTGATCAGCCAGTGAGGATGGGCCGTCCTGGATTCGATGTCCTGCTCCACCAGCGCCAGAATAGCTTCCTTTTGCCTGAGGAACTCGCGTAACACGCCGTTGATAAGCCCTTTTGCCCATGTCTTGTTCAGCTCTTTGGCCACCTTCACCGTCTCGGTCACCACGGCATGATCCGGTATTCGCATGTGGATCAACTGATAAAGACCCAGCAGTATCAGCAAGCTGAGGTCGGCATTCTTGGCACTCAGCGGCTTGCTGATCAATTGCTTGGCGATGGCGGTCAGGGGCAAGTAGTAACGAAGCACCCCATAGCACAGTTCCCGTGACAGTGGACGCATGGATTCAGGCAGCTTGCTGATCTTCTCCGGCATGGCGGTGGCCAAGGAGCGTCGATCAACGATCACCCTGTGTAATACCTCCAAAGCGTGGGCTCTGACGTTCATGGATCGATGTCGGATGATCGCAAACGACTGCCGGGCAAGAACAGATCACGGCGTGCGTTCAGTAGGTCCCGTGGGTTCAATATGGCTCCTTTACCGATGGGCAGCTGCACCTTCAGCAGCTTTAGCGTTCCCGTACCACAGCGAACGAAAATGCCCTGTTTGTCAATGGCGACGACTTCGCCCGGGTGAGCACTTTCAGTCACGACATCGGCTATTTCTGCCTGCCATATTCTGACGCGGAGTGACTCAAGCCAGGTGTGGGCAACCGGATTTGGAATATAGGCACGAATGTCACGGTGGATCTGCTTGGCCGACTGTGACCAGTCGATGGCAGCCTCATCTTTGGAGAGCTTGTGTGCATAGGTGCTGTTTTTCGCTGGTTGAGGAATCGCGGCCAAGGATCCACTTTGCAGTAGATCGATCGAGTGGTTTAGCGCCGACTGGCCCAAAGCAGATAGTTTTTCCTGCAGAGAGGCCGCCGTGTCCTGCTCGCCAATGGTGCAGCTTGCCGTGTGCAGAATATCGCCGCTATCCCACCCTTCATCCATGCGCATGATCGTGACCCCAGTTTCTTCGTCGCCAGCCTGAATGGCCCTGGCGATGGGAGCGGCACCACGCCATCTGGGCAGCAGCGATGCGTGCACGTTGATGCAGCCGAACCGCGGCAGGTCCAATACCCTTTTGGGGAGCTTATGGCCATAGGCAACCACTACCATTAGGTCCGGCTGCAACGCGTCAAGGGCAGTAATCGTTGCCGCGTCCATGGCGGGTGGTTGGGAGTAGGGAATCTCTCGCTTCACGCACAGCTGTTTGACCGGACTGGCAACAGGAGTGCGGCCACGTTTGCCTGGTTTATCCGGCTGCGTAAAGACGCCCACAATCGAGCGGTTAGCCAGCAACAGCGCATCGAGGTGCTGTGCAGCAAATTCAGGCGTGCCGGCAAATACGATCCTGAAGGGTTGGCGGGCGTTCACTGAGAATCCGGACATCTCCTGTTAGCTAGTCGTCAGGCTTTCTGCTTCTGTTGCTTCAGCAGTTTCTTACGGATCAGTTGCCGTTTGACCGGCGACAGGTAATCCACCATGAGTTTTCCGACAAGATGATCCATTTCGTGTTGTATGCAAACGGCGAGCAGATCTTCTGCAGCGGCTGAGAAGGGTTCGCCATCTCGATTGATGGCGGTGTACTGGATCTTTTGCGCGCGATGAACCAGCTCGTAGAAGCCCGGCACCGACAGACATCCTTCTGAGGTCTCGATTTCCTCTTCAGCAGCAAGAATATGTGGATTGATCAGCACCAGGGGCTGGTCTCTCTCTTCGGATGTATCGATTACGATCACTTGCCGGTGGATATTAACCTGGCTGGCTGCCAGGCCGATGCCGGGCGCCGCATAGAGCGTTTCCAGCATATTGTCGATTAGCTCGATCAGTTTGCCATCCACGTTCTTCACGGCAACAGCAGTTTTTCGCAGTCGCGGATCCGGGAACTCTAAAATATCCAATACAGCCATACGGTTTTGTGACAAACCTCTAGTAATAATGCAACTTGTGCTGCTAAGATTATGTTCGAATTATGAATTCAGTTTGGTGACGTCGTTCGATAGCACGGCCACCAATTAATATGGACCTATCCGGTATGATAAAGGGATTCGTGCCATGAGGAAAATTCTTCTTTGTCTGGCGTTTACGTTGCTGGTTGCAAGATCGGTACAGGCGGCAGAAGGTCTCTTGAGAGAGGTCCATCCCGATCGGTACGTAGTCAAGCAGGGAGATACCCTTTGGGACGTTGCCTCCATGTTTCTGAATGATGCCTGGATGTAGCCGGACATCTGGCAGGTCAATCCGGAAATCGAAAATCCGCACATGATATTTCCTGGCGACGTCATTATTTTGACTTACGTTGCAGGTAAGCCAGTACTCACTGTCGATCGTGGCCTCGAGACGCCGGCAACCATAACCAGACCGAGGGCGGTCGCGGCGGGCAGTACACAGAATCGCACCGTGATTTTGAAGCAACAGGTACGCGCTACACCGATCACCAGCGCGATTCCAGCGATCCCGCTGGATGCGATAGCCAGCCTGCTTACCATGGGTCGAATCGTTGAGCAGTTTACGCTGGAGGCCGCACCGCATATCCTGGCTGGGAGGGCCGACAGACTCATCTTTGGACCTGGTGACGAGTTTTATGCCAGGGGCAACTGGACCAGTAACACCTCGGTGTACGGGTTATTCAGGGAGGGGGACGTATATCTGGATCCGGAGACCAAGGAGGTCCTGGGTTTTGAAGCCCGTGAAGTAGGTCTGGCCAAGGTGATGTCAAGGGATGGTGACCTGTTGACGTTTGAGCTGACCAGCGTGACGGAGGATGTAAGAATAGGCGACCGATTGCTACCCACCGAGGAGAGACGAGTTGAGTCCACATTCTATCCTACAGCCCCGGATGAAAGCGTTGTAGGTGTCATCATGAATGTGATGGGAGGGGTCACCCAGGTGGGGCGCAACAATGTGGTCGTCATCAACAAAGGTACAACGAACGGGCTCAAAGTAGGCAATGTCCTGGCGATATATAAGAGCGGCACCGTGGTGCGCGACCGAGTTGCCCATGACAGAGTGCAGTTGCCGGTGGAGAGATCCGGGTTGATGATGCTGTTCCGGATTTTTGATAAGATGAGCTATGGGTTGGTGTTGCGAACGGTAGAACCGTTACGAGTGGGCGACCAAGTTACCAATCCGTGACTCAGATCCTGGTTCATCGCATCACAGGAAGTGATGCCCCCACATCAGGGAAGATGTTTTGCAAGATATTGACCATTGGTTGGCCCTGCACACGGTAGATGGCATTGGCCCTACCCTATTTCGACGTCTCCTCGACCGGTTCGGTTCTCCCCGGGAGGCGTTTCTGGAACGTTCCAGCAGTGCCTTGCTGGCGATCGGCCTCTCCTCCCACAGCATCGAGCAGACGCACAGGTTCTCGGATCTACAGAGGCAGGTAGCGAAAGATCTCCAGTGGCTGTCAGACCCTAACCATCATCTCTTGACGATTCAGGACAGTAACTACCCCGTGTTGCTGAAGGAGATTCCCCAACCGCCGCCGTTGCTGTTCATAAAAGGTGATCCGGACTGCATGTCCAAATTGCAGATAGCCATGGTGGGCAGCCGCAATCCCACCGGCGCCGGTCGTGACACGGCAACTGCATTTGCCCGTAGTCTTTCCAAGGCTGATGTTGTCGTAACCAGTGGCATGGCTGCAGGAATAGACGCTGCAAGCCATCATGGCGCTCTACAGGGCCCCTTCTATTGCGGTACTGGGCACTGGGGCCGATCAGGTCTATCCGGCAAGACATCGGAAGCTTGCTCGTCAGATCGCCGCAAGTGGCGCACTGATCTCGGAATTCCCACTCGGTACAGGTGCTATGGCGCAGAACTTCCCAAGGCGAAACCGAATTATCAGTGGTCTGAGCCTCGGTGTCCTGGTTGTCGAGGCCAATATCAAAAGCGGCTCATTGATCACGGCAGGATATGCCGCTGAACAGAACCGTGAGGTATTTGCCATACCCGGGTCCATACACAGCCCGTTGTCCAAAGGGTGTCATCAACTGCTCAGGCAAGGAGCTAAATTGGTGGAAAGTATGGAGGATGTGCTAGAGGAGCTGGGATCCCTTGCCGAATTCCAGCTATTCAGCGACGCCAGCCTGGCACAGTCCTTACGCGATGAGCCGGTAGGACACAGTGGTGTCCGGACTGGGACTGGCAGCGGTATCCAACATACAGGCAACCTTTCTCCCATCGAGGAAAGAGTCGTTCAACAGATGGATTTCCAACCGCTTGCAATCGATGTGATGGTCGCAAAGAGCGGCATAGCCGCTGAGCAGCTGGCGGCAACGCTCATCCAACTGGAACTGAAGAATATCGTCAGAATCGAGGCCGGGGGATATGCTCTGATTCCGACAGCAATGCGCGCCGATACTTAGCTATAGGAAGCTTCTTACGTAACTACTTACGTATCGTCTTCTATAGGTCGTAAGGGAGAAGGAGCCTTCCTGTCTGTCAACGACGCCCCTGTGAGCCCACTCGCCGTGACCCGGCAGAGCGGATCGGACACCGCGGCCCGATCAACGTGGCTGAACCTGCGCGGCCCGACCTGAGCTGCCCGACCTGCGCGGCTCGACCTACGCGGCCCGGCGCAGCCCGAGCGCACAACGGACTGGATGCTTGATTCGGCGGGGTGTCTGGGGTAACTTGCCCTTCCTTTCAACTACAACAAACAACCTACTTTAGCGAGAATCTATATGTCTTCCTCCTTCGTGGCGGTTCTGATGGGTTCAGATTCCGATATTCCGATTATGCAGGCTGGGATGGATGTGCTGACTAAACTCGAAGTCCCATTCGAGGCGAGGATAACCTCCGCCCACAGAACCCCGGATGACACCCGAGCGTATGTGCAGGATGCAGATGCCAGAGGATGTGCAGTGTTTATTGCGGGCGCAGGTATGGCCGCCCATCTGGCTGGCGCAGTGGCAGCCCACACGCTCAAACCTGTTATAGGCATACCCATCGACAGTGGACCACTGCAGGGTCTCGATGCCTTGCTCTCAACGGTACAGATGCCGGGGGGGATACCCGTTGCTACCGTGGCCATCGGCAAGGCTGGCGCAAGGAACGCAGGCTACCTGGCCGCCCAGATCATGGCTATCTCGGATGAAAAGCTGATGCATCTACTGATGCAGGATCGCAAGTCCAATGCTGAATCTATTCAGGAAAAAAGCCTGTCTCTGCAGAATTCCCTGACTACGAAACAATGAGTCGTTGGCAAATCTCACTGGTAAGCAAAATACTGTGGCAGGGAGGGATCATTGCCTACCCAACGGAAGCTGTGTGGGGATTGGGATGTATTCCTAACAATCTCGAAGGGGTACTGAGAATCCTCGCCCTGAAGAAAAGAAGTATGGACAAAGGCGTTATCCTGGTGGCCGCAGACATCAGCCAGTTTGATCGCTACCTGGAAGGATTGTCTACGCAGGCGCTGGACCATCTTCAGTCAGAATGGCCTGGGCCGGTTACCTACCTGGTGGAAGACAATGGCACCGCTCCCGATTGGGTCGTGGGCGATAATAATAAGGTTGCGTTACGGGTATCCGATCATCCGGTTGTTAAAGCCATCTGTACGGCTGCTCGATCCGCCCTGGTTTCCACTTCGGCAAACCCATCAGGAAGAAAACCCGCTCGCAATACCTACTGGGTGAGGAAGTATTTCTGCGGCCAACTCGATATGATCTTTCCGGGTCAGCTTGGCGATCGCAGCCATGCTTCGGAGATTAGAGATCTTGCCAGCAACCGGATTCTCAGGGAAGGATGATGGATCGCTATGCAGTCTTGGGAAACCCGGTAGCACACAGTAAATCACCGCAAATTCACGCTGCCTTCGCACTGCAAACAGGGGAGCAGATGGGGTATGAAGCTTTATCCATCCCGACCGGAGAATTCACCGCTGGCGCCAACGACTTTATTGAGGCGGGTGGTAAAGGTTTCAATGTAACCCTACCCTTTAAGCAGGAAGCCTGGCAATGGGTGAACGAGAGCAAAGAAAGGGCACGCCTTGCGGGGGCCGTGAATACAGTATCAGTGGATCACGGCGGCCGCACGACCGGGCACAATACGGATGGCCCTGGTCTGATTACTGATATCACCAATAATCAGGAGTGGACCATCGAAGGTGAGGAGGTCCTGATAGTGGGCGCCGGTGGTGCGGTTCGAGGGGTACTGCAATCGCTTCTTGAAGCGCGTCCGAATAGGTTGGTTATCACAAATCGGACTTTTGGTAGAGCCACGAATCTGGCGGATGAATTCAAATCGATGGGGAATATCGTCGCGTTACAAATGGATCATCTGCATGACCCCTTTGACTTGATCATCAACGGCACATCCGCTAGTTTGCAGGGACAAGTTCCCAATCTAAGACCATCGATCATAAGTGACAACTGCCGGTGCTATGACATGATGTATGCTGCTCACGCGACTCCCTTCAATCGTTGGGCAACGTCTCAAGGCGCGACATTATCGAGTGATGGCCTGGGAATGCTGGTAGAACAGGCAGCACTTGCATTTGAAATATGGCGCGGCATTCGGCCGCAGACAAAACCGGTAATCGACCTGGTGCGGGCGGTACTGCAAAAGGAGCAGTGAGCGACATGAACAATCCGTTGTTAGAGACCTCTGAACTGCCACCCTTTAGTCGCATAGAGTCACAACACATCACTCCGGCGGTGGATGAAATTCTGGCCAACAATAGAAAGCGTATCAAGGACCTGCTTGCCGCCAACGGTGAGATATCGTGGAATTCTTTGGTCGCTCCGCTGGAAGATTTGGACGACCTGCTCAATCAATGCTGGTCCCCAGTTAGCCACATGAATTCGGTAGTAAGCAGTGATGATTTCAGGGACGAACACAACTCCTGTTTGGTCAAGCTGAGCGAATATGCGACGGAGCTGGGACAGAATAAAGACCTTTACCGCGCCTATAGAGCTTTGTTAGAGAGCAAGCAGTCACGTTCACTGAGCATCCCAAAGCGAAAGATCATCGACAACGCATTGCGCGATTTTCGTCTGATGGGCATTGAGTTGCCTGCAGCGGAGCAGGAAAGGTTTACCGAGATCAGCAAACGACTCACGGAGCTGGCCAGTAAATTCGCTGACAATGTCCTCGATGCCACGGAGGCCTGGACAAAACTGATCACAGATGAAGGTGAATTGGATGGTCTGCCCACATCAGCTCTGGACTTTGCCCGTCAGATGGCTGAACACAGGAAAATGGAAGGCTATCTGCTGACACTGGATGCACCGTCCTATATCCCCATAATGACCTATTGCGACGATCGTAAATTGCGCGCTGAAATGTATGAAGCTTTCACTACCCGGGCGTCGAACTGCGGTCCTAATGCAGGGAAATGGGACAACGACCCCGTCATGAATGAGACCCTCGCGCTTCGACACGAAATGGCTCAATTGGTGAAATTCGACAACTATGCCGATCTCTCGCTGGCGACGAAGATGGCTGCATCCACTTCCCAGGTGATGGATTTCCTGCGCCAACTGGCTGAAAAGTCGCTGCCAATTGCAGAACGGGAGTTCCAGGAAGTCAGCACCTACGCCAGGGAAGAGTTCGCCATTGAAAAACTGGAAGCCTGGGACATCCAGTATTTCAGTGAGAAACTGAGATTAGCCAGATATGCGGTTTCCCAGGAGGAATTGCGTCCCTACTTTCCAGTTCCCACAGTGCTGGCCGGCATGTTTGAGGTGGTCAAACGGTTATACGATATAGAAATTACGGAGCAGAATGACTGGGATATCTGGCATAAGGACGTCTTATGCTTCCAAGTCCACAAAGATGGCGCTGAAATAGCGAGGTTCTTCGTCGACTTGTACGCCCGCCCCAAAAAGAGAGATGGCGCCTGGATGGATGAGTGTCGGGTTCGCAGGCGGAAACAGGACGGCAGCCTGCAACTCCCGGTGGCCTACCTGACCTGCAATTTCACCTCCCCGGTTGGGGACAAACCGGCCCTGCTGACCCACACTGAGGTGGTTACGCTATTTCATGAATTTGGCCACGGGTTGCAGCATATGTTGACCCGAGTGGAGGAGTCCGGCGTGTCCGGAATCAACGGAGTCGCTTGGGACGCGGTTGAATTGCCCAGCCAGTTTATGGAGAACTGGTGCTGGCAACCTGAAGCACTAGAGTTCATATCAGGGCACTTTGAGACTGGTGAGTGCTTACCAACTGAGCTGTTGTCGAAGCTCGTAGCGGCGAAGAACTTCAACGCGGCCATGTCGATGGTGCGCCAGTTAGAATTTGCGCTGTTCGATTTTCAACTGCACCTGGAATTCGAGGAAGATGATGGTAATCAGATTCAGAACGTGGTGGACAGCGTGAGAGCACAGGTGTCTGTTTACGCCACACCAAGCTTCAACAGATTCCAAAATGGATTTTCACACATATTTGCCGGTGGCTATGCAGCCGGATACTACAGCTACAAATGGGCAGAAGTGCTATCTGCCGACGCGTTTGCACTGTTTAAAGAGGAAGGCATCTTCAATCGACAGAGCAGCGAGAAGTTCCTACAAAGCATTTTGGAAAAGGGCGGCTCAGAGGATCCCATGGATCTGTTCGTTGCGTTTCGCGACAGGGAGCCCGAAATAGATGCCCTTCTCCGCCAGGATGGCATCATTGATCAGGACGCGTGATTCGGATCCTCGTCCGAGCTCCATTGCGGGCCCAATCTCGAGCAAATCAAAAGAACATCCCGCCTGCACTCGCCCGGCTTGACTCCGACAGAGGTCCGATCCAATCGGCTGAGAGTTGAACGATAGTGAACACTTGTTCGATGTACCCACCTCGCCAGAAGCAGCACGTCAGATGTTTGATTCTAGGGCCTCCAGCTTGGGTCAGTAAGCGCTTGTATCGGCTGGGAGTCATAATTAATGGTGTCGACAAGGACTCGCTCTCCAGCGAGGCGGCACGCCAACTATCCTGAAGAGCACGGCTTTCTCCCGATATCTGATTCGACCAACTGTTAGCAAGCCTGTTAGCAAGGACAGGCATTGCCCATGGTCAACAATCACCGTGCCAGCCTTATTCCCTGCTCAATGGGATTAGAACTCGCGGATCAGCTGGTGCATGATCAGATCGGCTCACATGTCTGGGTGTCAACGAGATCGGGGGCCAGTTGGACATACATGGAGCCACTCGACAGAATAACGGGCTATTGGTGGGTGTCATTTGCCGACTGATTTACGAGCAGTGAGAATCCCAGTTGAGGCTGCTCTACCATCAGTATTGAATTCTCGTCAGCCGCCTTCATGAGTATCATTTGCCTATCCAGTGCAATATAGACAGCGATCCGGATGAAATTCCCATCTCACACTGGACCTTTGATACGGGTCGTTATATATATAGCTGATCCGGGATGGCTGATCCGGGCTCCGCCTGGGCAAACTGATGCAACATATACCCTTGACTTTATGCTACAAAACAGTAGATTGCGGCCCGTATAATAAATCTATTACTTTACTATTCTGGCAGCACTACCTGAATTTAGGCCGTCATTCGATTATCAGGCATTTCAAATGACGGTTTTGCCTTTTACACGCCTGGAAGGTGTCAATCCACTGGAATTGACTTTGGTTAAGGATCGGCTACTTCATAATATGGTATTTCTTGTCCGCAGTTGGCTGGCATTGAGTTTAAAGTGGGCCGAACTTCAGTTGCAGCAAGGCGGATTGGATGTTCGAATAGCCGTTTACGAGGCACAATGTGGGTAGGGAGCGAAGCGGAGCGTAAGAGATGGCGATAGAAACAAGTCTGGCAAAAGCAACCTGGCGCGACTACCTGGAGTTGTGCAAACCGAGGGTGGTTCTACTGATGTTGCTGTGTGCCACCGTCGGTATGTTCCTCTCTGTGGAGGGGCTGGTTCCCTGGCATATTCTGGTTTTCGGTAATCTGGGCATTGCGCTGGTGGCAGGTTCGGCTGCCGTGGTTAACCACATAGTCGATGCTGAGATCGACATGAAGATGGCCAGAACTGAGAACCGACCGATTGCACAGGGTAGGGTAAACATGCGCTCCGGCATCATGTTTTCTGCCGTGATCGGGATTATCGGTATGATCGTACTCGTCTATATGGTCAATCCCCTTACTGCATGGTTGAACCTGGGCGCCTGGATTGGCTATGGGATCATTTACAGCATCTATCTGAAAAGAGCCACTCCCCAGAATATAGTTATCGGCGGCCTCTTTGGGGCGGCCCCGCCCCTCTTCGGTTGGACCGCCGTAACCAACAGTATCGATGGCGGCGGCCTGCTGTTGGTGCTGATTATATTTGCCTGGACACCACCCCATTTCTGGGCGCTGGCCCTCGATCGCAAGGACGAGTATGCCAAGGCAGACATACCTATGTTGCCGATTACCCACGGGGAGAAACTGACCAAGCTGTATATACTGCTTTACACCATCATCTTGATCGTTGTCAGCACCTTTCCCTACAGCACGGGTATGAGTAATCTGCTTTATCTGGCGGGAGCATTGGCATTGGGCGCTGGTTTCCTATATTGGGCCATTGAGTTGATGCGCGGCAAGAATGCAAAAGCTGCCATAGAGACGTTCAAATATTCCATCGTTTATCTGATGGCCCTTTTCGTTGTGCTGCTCGTGGATCACTACCTGATGCCCGTCGCGAATTCCGGGGGCAGTCTGTTGTAGACTTTCGATCATGAGTTCTGTCGGTGAGGACCGTGAATTCGGCTAACAAGCCTGATGAGGGGACGACAGGGCATCGGGGTGCCGATCCAGCAAGCCGATTCAAACCCCCTCAGGAAAACTGTTGGGGCGCTCACTATGCTGGCACAGAATTCTCTTAAACTCTTCCGGGTCCTTTCTCCTGTCTCCTTCGGCATCCACCAGAGCACGGCTGACCCAAAACTCCGCCGCCGCCACCTGTAACATTTCCGGCCAGACACTCATCTCCCGGTCGCTGATCTTGCGTTGACTTTGATAAGCCACCAAGACCGCTCGTTGCAACTCCACATCGAGACTGCCGTCCGGTCGACTGCACCAGTCGTTGACTGCGATGGCCAGATCCAGAACAAAGTAATCTTCACTGGCGTGGTAAAAATCGATGATACCGGTCAGTTCTTCTCCCTGAAAGAGCACGTTGTCACGAAAGAGATCACCGTGAATGATGCCCCTCGGCAGGCCTTCACCATCCGACCACAGTTTCTCATAGGTTTGGATCACGCCCGCGAGAAGTTCCCGCTCCTCAGGGTCGAAATAGCCTGCCAGCTTCTCCTGACAGGAACGCAACCAAGCGAGATCCTGCTCGCTTACCCGCGTCAGTCCACAGCTCTGGACGGTCTCGTGAATTTCCGCCAGGGCCTGCCCAATCGCGGCGCAGTGGGAGGGGGTCACGTCACTGACGATGTTGCCGGGAAGTCTTGGGAATAGCAGTGTAGGTTTGCCGCAAAATATGGTCGAAGTCATGCCGTCCAGTGTCTGACGGGCAGTCGCCACTGGCAACCCATAGTGATAAAGGTGGTTGCTCAGTTGATTGAAGAAGGGAAGATCGTCAAACGTCAGTTCCTCGAACAGCGTCAAGACGAAGTCCTTTTGAACGCCTTGCTGTTCCACGGTAACAAAGAAATTGGAGTTTTCGATGCCTTGCTCGATTGGCTCGAAACTGACCAAGTCGCCGAGTTCGAACATGATCAGGTATCGAGCAAGCTGCTCTGTCTTAATGGTGGTAAATACGGACATCAGTTGTTACCGGATGAAATTGAAAGAGCTACCACTCAAAGACGACCCATTGCGGGTAGAGTTTTTTCGCATGCTCCAGACCTTCAAAACGGGCATTGGCGTCGACCGGAATCATATAATAGGGTCGGCCTTTCTTGGGTACGATTTTGATGATTCTCAGCACACCGTTTTGGCGGTACTCGAAAATGGTCTGTTCTTCATCGTGTGTTATTTCGATGTCCTCGTTGCGCAGTTCTTCTTCCTCGCCCAAGAGCGTCGATGGGAACAGAATAAGGGGCGCCCATAGTGTGAGCATCGTTAGCCGTCTGAGGAATATAGTCATTTAGTGACAGACCGTTGATTCACGGTGCGAATTCGGCGTAAGGTTCGCGTGACAAGCTATTGGTGTCAGATCATATGGAAAATCATAGACCTCTGTTGTTGGTAGATGGATCATCCTACCTGTTTAGAGCCTTCCATGCACTACCTCCCCTTGTCAATTCGAAGGGCCAACCGACCGGCGCCATCAAGGGTGTCATCAGCATGATTCGCAAGCTGATTGCTGACAACCCGGAGCACAACGTGGCCATCGTATTCGATGCCAAGGGCAAGACGTTTCGCAACGACCTTTACCAGGCATACAAAGCCACTCGTCCCCCCATGCCGGATGATCTCCGCAGTCAGATTCAACCCATTCATGACATCGTCCGCCTCATGGGACTGCCCCTTTTGATGCAGGAGGGTGTTGAAGCAGACGACATAATCGGCACCCTGGCCAAACAAGGAACCGACCTACAAGTAGACGTTCTCATTTCCACCGGTGACAAGGACATGGCTCAGTTAGTCAATGAACACGTCACCCTGATCAACACCATGACCGATACCCGTATGGACATACAGGGGGTAAAAGATAAATTCGGTGTTCTTCCCGATCAGATCATCGACTATCTGGCTTTGATGGGAGACACATCTGACAATATCCCAGGTGTTCCCAAGGTGGGCCCCAAGACCGCCGTCAAGTGGCTCAATGAGTATGGCAGTCTGGACAACATCATCGCAAATGCGCACGAAATAAGCGGCAAAATAGGGGAAAACCTACGCGCAGCGCTCGACCAATTGCCACTGTCTCACCAGTTGGCCACCATCAAACTGGACGTAGAGCTGGACTCCGGTCCCACTGAACTGGTGCCCGGAGAATCGGATACCGAAGGACTAAGAAAGATCTTTACGGAACTGGAGTTCCGCCAGTGGCTGGACGAATTTGATCAGGTAGAAGAGCCGGCCGCCGCAGATCCTGTCAGCCGGGAGTATGAGATGGTGACCACCGAACAGCAGTTGGACGACTGGATTGCAGCGCTGGGCAAGGCGGGCGTTTTTGCATTCGATACGGAAACCACCAGCCTGGACTACATGCAGGCGACTCTGGTGGGTGTTTCCTTTGCAGCGGAGCCCGGTAAGGCAGCTTACGTTCCCTGCGGTCATGACTATCCAGGTGCCCCGGAACAATTGGCGGTGGAATTCCTGCTTCAGAAATTGCGGCCCCTGCTGGAGGATGCGGCAGTAGGGAAGATCGGTCAGAATCTGAAATATGACCGCAGCGTGCTGGCCAATTACGGCGTAAGTTTAGAGGGCATCAGCCACGACACCATGCTGGAATCCTACGTCTTGAATTCGGTAGGATCCAGACACAATATGGACGATCTGGCCCTCAAGTATTTGGGGCTTCGTACGATTCACTTCGAAGACATTGCCGGCAAGGGTGCCAAGCAACTCACCTTCAACCAGATTGATCTGGATAAGGCCGCAGAATATGCCGCAGAGGACGCTGATATCACTTTGCGCCTGCACAACGCACTGTGGCCTAAACTCGAGCGTGAGCAGAAACTGCAGAAGCTGTTTGAAGAAATCGAAGTGCCGCTGATACCTGTTCTGTCCAACATGGAACGAAACGGAGTACTGCTGGACGCCGATCTTCTCGGCAAGCAGAGCGAAGAATTAGCAGCCAGGATGGATGAACTGGAGCGTGAGGCACATTCCCTGGCCGGTGAGGAATTCAACCTGGGATCCCCCAAACAGCTGCAGGAGATCTTCTTCGAGAAGCTGAACCTGCCGGTGCTCAAGAAGACCCCCAAGGGACAACCATCCACGGCCGAACGTGTCCTGCAGCAATTGGCGCTGGACTTCCCGTTGCCTAAGGTCATCATGGACTACCGGGCATTGAGCAAGCTCAAATCCACCTACACCGATCAGCTTCCGAAGCAGATCAATGCTGCAACGGGACGGGTCCACACCTCCTATCATCAGGCGGTCGCGGCCACCGGCAGGCTATCGAGCACCAATCCCAACCTGCAGAACATTCCGATCAGAACCGCAGAGGGGCGCAGGGTTCGCAAAGCGTTTATCGCCCCCGATGGATACAAGCTGATCGCTGCCGACTATTCCCAAATCGAATTGCGTATCATGGCGCACCTGTCCAAGGATGAAGGTCTGCTAAATGCCTTTAGCACCGGCCAGGACGTGCATCGTGCCACAGCGGCGGAAGTGTTTGGTGTCAGTAAGAAAGCTGTCAGTGATGAACAGAGAAGGAGCGCCAAAGCGATCAATTTCGGCTTGATCTATGGCATGTCTGCGTTTGGTCTGGCAGGGCAGATCAATGTATCCAGAGGTGCGGCGCAGGAATATATCGATCTCTACTTCAATCGTTACCCGGGCGTTAAGCAGTATATGGATAGCACCCGCGCGTCAGCAGCGGACTTGGGGTATGTCGAAACACTGTTCGGACGGCGGCTCTACCTGGAGGAAATCCGATCGAGTAACTATATGCGCCGACAGGCGGCAGAGCGCACGGCTATCAATGCCCCCATGCAGGGCACCGCCGCAGACATCATCAAGATTGCCATGATCGACGTGGATAATTGGCTGCAGGACCACAAGGTGGATGCCACCATGATCATGCAGGTTCACGATGAACTGGTGTTGGAAGTGTCCGTGCCGCAAGTAGACGAGGTGATTGAAGAGGTAGAGAAGCGCATGTCTCGCGCTGCAGAGCTGGATGTTCCGCTGCTGGTAGAGGTCGGCATCGGTGATGACTGGGATGCAGCCCACTGAGTGAGCCTCAAATAAATTCCCTTCCAGTGGAACTTTTCCAGCCGCTAAAAGTCTGATTCTAGACGAATGCTTCCCCAGGAAACGATTCGGCAGCAAACTTCGGTAGATTTTATCCCCCAAAAGTACCGAAGCTCTGGCCCTGATCACGCCCTCCCCAATAGGTGATCAGGGCCTTTTTATTGCCTGTAACTACGTCGCCTTTGCTCACTCAGCCGCAGGAACTATACTCCCATTCGTGTCTTGACCATATATGCCCGCTAGACCAACAGTTTTGTCAGTGTTTGCTGCAACTCCTCCTGACCGACCTTGCGAGTTGCAGAAAAGAGTTGCACGCTGATGTGTGCTGACCAGCTTTTCATCTGATTGCGGACTTGAGTAAGAGTTGCTTTGGCCTGTCCCTGTTTTAGTTTGTCAGACTTGGTCAGCAGCATATGCAGCGGTAGATCTGCATCGCCGGCCCAGCGCATCATCATCTCGTCGAATTCACGCAGGGGATGTCGGATATCCATCACCAGCACCACTCCCCGCAGAGATCGCCGGCTCCTCAAATACTCATCCAGATGTTGATGCCAATTCTCTTTCACTGCCCGGGGAACTTTTGCATATCCGTAGCCCGGTAGATCTACCAGCCTGCGCTGGGAGCCCAGCTCAAAGAAGTTGATCAGTTGAGTTCTGCCTGGACTCTTACTGGTCCTGGCCATTTTCTTGTTATCAGTCAGAACGTTGATGGCGCTCGACTTACCGGCATTGGAACGTCCGGCAAAAGCGACCTCACTACCTGTATCAGCAGGACACTGATCCAATCTGGCGGCGCCAACGACAAATGTGGCGCGCCGGTAGTCGATTACGGGCTCGTCTTCTTCAACCATGGGTCGCTGCGGTCCGGTTAGGCTCCGTTCCCGATGAGGGAGAGAATGTAATATAATGCGCTCGCATTTTAGCACTCTGACGCCGGCAGCAACCAGAATCCGGGAGCGGGCATTGCAGGACTTCTCCGCCACCCTGTTCGCCGAGCGCTGAAACGACAGGACTCCCGCAGGAAGGTGTAATCAGTGTGAAGAATCCATGCACGGCCGGGAACAGGTTCCGTCGAACGAGTGTCTTAAGTTACTACGAAGTCAATCCCGTAAGAGGAGATGGTGTTCCAATGAAACCAGGTTTAGTTGTTAGTCTGCTTGTCATGCTTGTGGTGCCCTTGGTTGGCTTGGGTGAATCCACGGCGGCGCCGCAATATGAAGAGGGTACTCACTACGTTGAACTCACCATTCCCATAAGGAGCAGGGATCCAAGCAAAATAGAAGTCACCGAGTATTTTTCCTACGGCTGTCCACACTGTTACGATTTTGATCCCACCATCGAATCCTGGACCAGAAACCTGGCATCGGATATCGACTTCAATCGCACGCCGGCCATCTGGAACAAGGACTATGAGGTGTACGCCCGCACCTACTACACCGCAGAGGCCATGGGGGTAACTGAGAAGATTCACACGGCGCTGTTCAAGGCCATCCACGCGGAACGTAGAACGCTGAATGATCCCCAGGCCATGGCGATGTTCTTTTCCGAGTTCGACATAGACCCCATCAAGTTTGCCAAGGTCTACCAGTCATTCGGAGTGAGAGCCAGCGTCCAGCAGGCTGAGGCGAGGGGGAGGGCCTATAGATCATCGGGCGTTCCTGCCTTCATCGTGAATGGTAGGTATCGGGTGGAAGGCAGCAAATTCATCACCCAACTGGAGATGCTGAAGATCGTCAACTTTCTGGTGCAAAAGGAGAGAGGCGCCAAAACCAGTTCATGACATTCAGTCGATCCAACAGCTTGTAGTCTAAGCTCAGATAAAGCACTGTAATTTCTCGTTGCTGACGAGGTCAAATTCTGCTCTCGCGGATCGGCGCGTGGATTGCCCAGCAGCCGTTGATGGTACCCTCCTCTTGTGTGGCGATATCCCTGCCTTGCTCGTCATCGACTGATCGGAATCGCTGATCGGCTCTGCTCAGTTGCGAGCGACGACCGTCTGCATGCATGCCGCGGGTGTATTCCGTTTGCTGCCATCACCATAAAAAACTCCTGCTGAAATGTAGTAATCTCTGCCTACCGTAAAGAGGTGAGGAGCAGGGGATGTATCTGGGAATTGATCTCGGCACGTCAGCAGTGAAGACGATACTGCTGGATGATAAGGACCAACTGGTGGGGCAGGGGGAAGCACCACTGGATGTCTCGCGGCCGGAGCCGCTCTGGTCCGAACAATCGCCCGAGGACTGGTGGTTTGCCTGTGAGAAAGCTGTCGACTCCCTTAAGGAATCTGTTGGCAAAAGCACGTTTGCAGCCACCAAGGCCATTGGTCTGTCCGGGCAGATGCATGGTGCCACCCTTCTCGATGCCAGAGACCGAGTGCTTCGTCCGGCCATTCTATGGAACGACGGTCGCTCTGAGCTCGAGTGCGGGCAACTTCAAGATAGAGTGGCCGATCTCCGCCAGATCACTGGCAACCTGGCCATGCCGGGCTTTACTGCCCCCAAGCTGATTTGGGTAAAGAACCATGAAGCGGAGGTCTTTGCCAACATCAGACACGTGCTGCTGCCGAAAGATTACCTTCGCTTGCGACTGACCGGGTCCTATGCATCCGATATGTCCGACAGTTCCGGAAGCCTATGGCTGGATGTCGGGGCAAGAAAATGGTCCTCCTCCCTGCTGGCAGCCTGTGAACTGACGGAAGAGCAGATGCCGGAACTCTATGAAGGCAGCGAAATCACGGCCTATCTGCGCAAAGACGTCGCTGAGCGATGGGGGCTTGAACCGGTCCCCGTCTGTGCAGGGGCTGGCGATCAGGCCGCCGGCGCGATCGGCACCGGTGTCATTCAACCGGGTGATGCATCTCTTTCTCTCGGCACTTCCGGCGTCTATTTTGTAGCCGCTGATCGTTTCCAGCCAAACCCGGAAATGGCGCTACACGCGTTCTGTCACGCCTTGCCCAATGCCTGGCATCAGATGTCGGTGATCTTGAGCGCCGCCAGTTGCCTCACGTGGATCAGCCGGGCAACGGGAGCTGAATATGAAGCCGCCCTGCTGGATGAGATCGAACGCGATGGTACACCATCGGATAGGCTGATATTTCTTCCCTACCTGTCCGGTGAACGAACGCCCCACAACGACCCGAACGCGATGGGCGTGTTCTTTGGGTTGACTCACGATACCAGCCGATCGGAGCTCGGTAGAGCCGTTCTGGAAGGGGTGGCGTTTGCCTTTGCCGACGGCCAGGAGGCCCTCACGCAGGCAGGTACCCAGATCAACTCCATATCGGTCATTGGCGGCGGTGCCCGCAGCAAACTGTGGGGAAGCATAATCGCCAGCGTCTTGGACAAACCCCTGATATACAGGCTGGCCGGTGAAGTAGGACCAGCCCTGGGTGCAGCCAGACTCGCCAGAATCAGTGTAACCGGTGAGGCCCCCATTGATGTATGCACGGTGCCGCCGTTGGACGAAGTCATTGAACCGGATGCTGCATTAGTAGACCACTATCGGCCACGACTGGAGGCATTCAGAGAGCTGTACCAGAACCTAAGCCCGACGTTCAGGAAGCTCGCCGATCTGTGAAATACACCCAACCATCAATCCTCTTCATGGAGATTGTCGATGAGTGAGTCATTCTTTAAGGACACCGCAAAGATCCCTTTCGAAGGTGCAGATTCGAACAACCCGCTGGCATTCAGGCATTACGACGCTACGCAGATGGTTCTCGGCAAGAGCATGGCAGAACACCTTCGCTTTGCAGTCTGCTACTGGCACTCCTTCAATTCGCCTGGCGCAGATATATTCGGTGCCGGAACCTATGATCGACCCTGGTTGACGGAGAAGTCCCTGCTGCAGGCACGGACCAAGATGTCCGGCGCCTTCGAGTTTATGGAAAAACTGGGAGTGCCTTACTTCTGCTTCCACGACCGGGATGTGGCTCCTGAGGGCGACACCCTCAAGGAGAGCAATGAGAATCTGGACCAGATGATCGGGATGATGGAGGAGGAGATGGCGCGCACCGGCATCAAGCTCCTATGGGGAACGGCCGATCTCTTCAACCATCCGCGCTTTGCAGCCGGTGCGGCCACCAATCCGGACCCTCAGGTATTTGCCTACGCAGCAGCACAGGTGAAACACGTTCTGGAAATCACGCATCGTCTGGGTGGTGCCAACTATGTACTGTGGGGGGGTCGCGAAGGGTATGATTCGCTGCTGCACACGGACCTGAAGAGGGAGACGGCCCAGTTGGGTCGTTTTATGCAGTTGGTGGTGGAGCACAAACACAAGATCGGATTTACAGGAACCATCCTGATCGAACCGAAACCACACGAACCCACCAAACACCAGTACGACTACGATGTCGCCGCGGTGTACGCCTTTCTGCAGAAATTTGACCTGCAGGATGAGATCAAATTGAATGTCGAAGCCAATCACGCGACCCTCGCCGGACACAGCTTTCAACACGAAATCGCAACAGCGACTGCCAATGGCCTGCTCGGCAGTATCGATATCAATCGAGGCGATCCCCAGAACGGCTGGGATACAGATCAGTTTGCCAACAGCGTTGAGGAGGCCACCCTGATCCTCCTTGAGATCCTCAAGGCTGGCGGTCTGGGTAACGGTGGATTCAACTTCGATGCCAAGATTCGCAGGCAGAGCATCGCCCGGGATGACCTCTTTCACGCCCATATCGGGTCCATGGACGTAGCTGCGCAGGGCCTGCTCAATGCTGCCAGGATTATCGAAGACGGTCACCTGCAGGAACTGCTGGATGCACGCTATGCAGGGTGGCAGGGGGACCTGGGCGAGCAAATGCTGGCTGGCGATCTATCTCTGCAGCAGATTTCAGATCTGGTTCACAGCCAGAACCTGAATCCGGAGCCCGTGTCCGGCCGCCAGGAGATGCTGGAAAACCTTCTCAATCGCTATATATATTGATGCCGCCACGCAGACGGGGCTGGAACCACGCAACAGTCAGCCAATCGTACCTGAATCCGTTAGCCAAGAGGGAAGGATCCGAAGACCGTGTGGTTCCTTGACTGCCGTTAACTGACTGATTTTAAAACGTTTCTTCGATCTTTCCCGCATCGATCCGCTCTTTCAGCTCCTTTCCAGGCTTAAAGTGGGGCACGAACTTGCCCGGCTTGCGTATGCCGACTTCACCGGTTCTTGGATTCCGCACCAGACGGGCTTTTCGATAGTGGTTGGAGAAGCTCCCAAAACCTCTGATCTCTATTCGTTCACCGGATGCCAGGGTCTCAGTCATCGTTCGGATGAGCGTGTGAACCGCCAGGTCCACGTCTTTACTGCTCAGCTGATCCAATCTGCCGGCAATTCTCTTGACTAATTCTGATCTGATCATTAAGTAGGCTGCGGTTTTGAGAGGATGCGCTCCTGGTAGTATATCTTTACAAAATACTGCCTAAAACTCAAGATCTTAGAGCTAATAACTAAAGTAATTAATCAAATACTGGTCAATCGCTGATGCCGACCCGGCCAATACCGGCCCGGGAATCCCACCTTCTCGGATCAGTCTGCTCAAAAGGCCACAACAATGGCATGGGTTCCCCTTCATAATATTGTTGTACGGGAGGATCCTGTTGATTCAACCATGGATTAAGCGTAGAATTCGCCATGGCGAATCGCAACAGAACCCTTCGCTGGCCTTCCTCTCGTTGTCACCGATACAACCCAAGCACCACGCCCGGGTTTCGTAACAAAAACCAGATCTCAAATTCAAAAGCACTGTACCTGCGCCCCTCTGTCGTTTCGTTGGCGCATGCAGTGTTGATATCCTATTGCTTAATAAAAGGAGTAATAAATGGCCACCATACTTCCTGATGTATCACGCACTTTCTCGGAATTCCTGCTGGTTCCCAGACTGACTAAGAAAGGGCAGGGGGTAGATAAAGTCGATCTCACTACACCGCTGGCAAGGCGTCACGATGCTCAAGCAGATGGATTCGGCATCAATGTCCCCATCGTCTCCGCCTGCATGCAGGCGGTGTCGGGGGTGGAGCTAGCCATCAGTTTAGCCAGACAAGGCGGGCTCAGTTTCATCTTTTGCTCTCAACCGATCGAGTCGCAAGCCGATATGGTACGCCACGTCAAATCTCACAAGGCCGGCTTCGTTCTCAGTGATTCCAACGCCACCCCGCAGACCACTCTTGCTGAAGTCATCGACCTGATGAAACGTACCGGGCACTCGACCGTGCCTGTTACGGAGGATGGGAGCTCCACAGGTCGCCTCATCGGCTTGCTGACGGACAAGGACTTCTGGGAATTTGAGGACGATCTCAGCAAACAGGTCAAAGAGCATATGACACCGATGGAAGCGGTAATTCACGGCAACGTCGGCGTGTCCCTCAAGGAAGCCAATCAGTTGCTCCACAAGCACAAGAAGGAGTGCCTGCCGATACTGGATGGTGAGAACAAACTTACTTCACTGGTGTTTAAGAAGGACTATGTCGATCATCGTAGACACCCAATGGAGTTGTTAGATGAATCAAAGCGACTGTGTGTCGGTGCTGCGATCAACACGCACGATTACCAGCAGAGGGTCCCGGCCCTTCTTGAAGCAGGAGCTGATGCGCTCTGCTTCGATTCCTCCGACGGATTCACCGACTACCAGATGGAGGGAATCGACTGGATCAAAAAGAACTTCGGCAATGACGTTGTGTTGGGCGGCGGCAATATTGTCTCAGCAGAAGGATTTGACTACCTGGTCAAGAACAGTGAACTGGACTTCATGAAGGTGGGCATGGGCGGCGGCTCCATCTGCATCACCAGAGAGCAGAAAGGAACCGGTAGAGGTCAGGCATCTGCATTGATGGCCGTCGTTGCCCGCCGCGACGAATACTTCAAAGAGACCGGCATTTACATCCCGGTCTGTTCCGATGGCGGCTTAACCAACGACACCCAGATTGTAATCGCGCTGGCCATGGGAGCCGATCTGGTCATGATGGGTCGCTACTTCGCGATGACCGATGAGAGCCCCACACCCAAGACCTCGATAAACGGCCAGATGTACAAGCCTTACTGGGGAGAAGGCACCCAAAGGGCACAGAACTGGCAAAGGTACAGCGATGCCATGTCCAGCCGGGAGATGCGTTTTGAAGAAGGGGTAGATGCCTATGTTCCCCTGGTTGGCCCCTTAGCTGAAGTGTTTGCGACAACCTTGTCAAAAGTAAAGAGCACAATGGTCAATGTCGGCGCAGATTCCCTGTCGGAATTCCGACAAAAAGCGGTGCTCACCATTGTATCGGAGCAATCGGTCGTAGAGGCGGGCACGTCGAGCGTGTTTCAGTTCACTGCCAACCGGGAATTGGAGGATCTCAATTGGGGTACTGCCTGATAGCTTCCTGCCGATCGCGCATGAGCAATACGCATCACCGTTAGACGGATACGAGGTTCCTTAACAAGCAGGTAATCTATAGAATCACGCCCACACCCATGCGCCCGTAGCTCAGTTGGATAGAGTGTTGGCCTCCGAAGCCAAAGGTCGCGCGTTCAAGTCGCGCCGGGCGCGCCAGTGAAATCAATGAGTTACAGGAAGATGTGTTCATCAGACATAATCATCCGACATGAAATGGGGCATGGGTGGGGCGCCAGGACCAATCTCGAATCACGAAAAGGTTAGGCACACATTTCCCCGACAAGCATCAGCACGGAACTAAATCTCGATCCAACAAGTCGGCTCTTCCGGCCCCGCCCCCCCACCTCGCCCCGTCCCCCACTTTCCTTGTTGGGACTCCGCAGAAGATCAGAGCGCAGTTGTATCCCATGAGGCGGGGGACGACTCCCGTCCATGTGAATGAGCGACCAAGCATTTGGGCTGCAGCAGCGATATACTCGGTTGCCAAGCTGCCAGATCCCACCCAAGGAGCAGTAATGTGGCGGGCCGCTCCGCCATTTATCCTTCCCGTAAGGTCCCGTAACGTCCAAATATCTATTTTTACTTCTTTAAATACAATCACTTAGCGTATAATGCGGTTTTGGGACGTTTCCCTAGATCCATGGTGGTTTGGGGGTACAAATGGGGGTATCTCCAAACCTCGTGGGGGTACAAATGGGA
>Ga0187827_10001272_pt1 | contig 37621 bp, 36 predicted proteins | sample ETNtaG_39_FD_167969 | JGI IMG/M metagenome (GOLD analysis project Ga0187827, IMG submission 167969) | Marine microbial and viral communities from oxygen minimum zone, Eastern Pacific Ocean - ETNP2014_SV_150_PacBio MetaG (Illumina Assembly) | ecosystem: Environmental > Aquatic > Marine > Hypoxic...
TTGAAAGGTTCACAGTGTTTACCGATGGTAACCATAGGGTCAGGCATAGCAATTTTCCAGTTTGGAACGATGTCTGAAGTTGCATCTAAAAATTTAGCAGCAATTTGATTTAAGACTTGTCCTTTATAAGGAATTCCTTTAGGCATAACTACATCAAATGCAGAAATACGATCAGAAACGATCATTACTAATAAGTCGTTGTTAATCGTGTACACCTCGCGTACTTTCCCGTGGTAAACTTTTGTTTGCCCCGGAAAATCAAAATCAGTTTTTAGAATCGTGTTTCCCACTGTCTTTGTCCTTTGTTTGTTCTTGTTTATAAGCTTGTATTATCTTCATCACCAATTTATGGCGAATCACATCTTTTTCGTTTAAGTGTACAATCCCTATCCCCGACACCTTATTCAATAACTCTAATGAGTGTTTTAAACCCGATTTTTGTCGGTTTGGTAAATCTATTTGGGTCATATCTCCCGTAACCAAAAATTTAGCAGAACGTCCCATACGAGTAAGGAACATTTTCATTTGCTGTACGGTCGTATTTTGTGCTTCATCTAAGATCACAAAAGCATTATCCAGAGTTCTACCTCTCATAAATGCTAAGGGTGCTATTTGAATCACACGTTCCTCAATTAAAGCTTTCAGCTTTTCTGCAGGAATCATATCGTTCAATGCATCGTACAAAGGCTGCATATAGGGATCTAACTTATCCTTCATGTCGCCAGGTAAAAAACCAAGATTTTCTCCAGCTTCAACAGCTGGACGTGTTAAAATAATACGCTTTACCTCTTTGTTCTTTAATGCACGTACCGCAAGTGCTACTGCAGTATATGTTTTTCCTGTTCCTGCGGGACCAATAGCAAAAACCATATCATTGTCTTGCGACAAGTCTACTAGCTTACGCTGATTGGCTGTACGTGCCTTTACCAACTTACCGTGCGTACCATGAACAATAACATCATCATCTAATTCTAAAACCACACTGTGGTCTTCCATAATTAAACGATCAATATTACTTTCGGTAAGTCTATTGTATTTATTAAAATGCTCTATAAGTACTTGCAATTTGGTTTCAAACTGTTCTATGACCTCTTCTTCACCCAAAACTTTTATTACACCACCACGTGCGATAATCTTTAATTTAGGATAGTACGACTTTATTAAGTCCAATTTCGAATTTCGAGAGCCATAAATCTCTATGGGATCGATATTAGTTAGAGTAATCGTTTTTTCTGCCAAATAGCTGATATTTATTCAGTTAAATGAATTCCAATGAAATTCTTTTCAACTAAGATTATTTGCTTAATTTTAGACACACAAAATAACAAATTTCATCCATTTATTTCAAGTAAAATCAGCTGTTTTTCAGCAATATGGCAATCATTACATTAACAAGCGATTACGGTAACAAAGATTATTTTACCGCTGCCATAAAAGGAGCCTTACTTACAGAGGCTCCACAAGCCCAAATTATTGACATTTCTCACGAAATATCTCCTTTCAATATTCAAGAGGCGGCATATATTCTCAAAAATGCATACCATCATTTTCCTGAGGGCACCATTCATATGATTGGTATTGATTCTGAGGCAACCCAAGGCAAGCTTCACATTGCTTGTAAGGTTGATGGACATTACTTTATAGGAGCAGATACGGGGATTTTCTCCTTGATGTTCCCTCACTTTAAAGCAGAACAAATCATAGCTTTAAACATTTCTCAGGAATCCGATAGCATCCCATTTCCTATGAAAGACGTGTTTGTAAAAGCGGCTTGTCACATTAATCGAGGAGGAACTTTAGGCGTAATCGGTCGTCTTATACAGGAAGTGAGAGAGGTAAAAGACTTTCAACCTACCCTATCTGCTGATCGAAAAACATTAAATGGACAGGTTATTTATATTGATCATTACGGAAATGTGATTAGTAATATTACCGAGAAGTTTTTTAGAGAATCTGTTGCCGGAAAAACATTTAAGATAATCCTACCCCGTAGAAATAGCATCAAAACACTACACAAATCTTATAGCGAAGTAAGTGAAGGAGAAATGGTTGCCATTTTTAATTCTGCCGGACATCTAGAAATAGCGATTAATAAAGGGGATGCCAATGTGGCAAATGGTGCGAGTGGATTATTAGGAATAAAAGTAAAGGATAGAATTAGCATTGAATTCTTATGATTATACGCATTGTAAAATTGAGTTTTCACCCTGAGCATATATCAACTTTTAAAACGATATTTGACCAGAGTAAACAAAAAATACTAAATCGACAAGGTTGTAATCGTGTTGAAATGCTTCAAGACCTCAATCAGAAAGAAATATTTTTCACCTATAGCTGGTGGAATACAGAAGAGGATTTAGATGCATATCGCCATTCAGACTTATTTAAAGGTGTGTGGGCAAAAACTAAATTATTATTTAACGACAAGCCAATGGCTTGGAGTACAGAAAAAATAAATGAAGCGCTATGATTAGCATTCTAAAAAAAGAATTAAACAGTTTCCTAAGCTCTCTGTCGGGTTATTTGGTTGTACTGGTGTTTTTAATTCTAAATGGATTATTCCTCTGGGTATTTCCTGGCTCGTTTAACCTATTAGATGCAGGTTATGCAGGTTTAAACGGATTATTCTTTTTAGCTCCTTGGGTATTTTTGTTTTTAATCCCGGCTTTAACTATGCGTCTTTTTTCTGATGAGCTTAAAACGGGAACCATAGAATTGATTCTCACCAAACCCATAGGTTATTTACATATTGTATTTGGAAAATTCTTCGCAGGATTAATCTTATGTCTTGTAGCACTGGCTCCAACATTAATCTACCTACTCAGTATTTATTTTCTGGGGCAACCTCAAGGTAATTTAGACTGGGGTGCTACAATAGGATCTTATCTTGGCCTTATTTTCCTTGCAGGAGTATATGTTTCGATGGGTGTATTTGCATCGAGCTTAACAGAAAATCAAATTATAGCCTTTATTCTAGCTCTATTCTTTTGTTTTTTCTGCTTTGCAGGTTTCGAACAATTAGCTTCATTACTATCACATACAGGGATGGAGTTGAGTATAGAGAAAATGGGGATAAGTTATCATTATAATGCTATTAGCAGAGGGGTTATTGACACCAGAGATGTTCTTTATTTCATCAGTGTGATTAGCTTATTCCTTTACGCTAGTAAATTGTCTCTTCAAAGTAGAAAGTGGTAATGCAAAACAGAAAAAAAGATATCAGTCAATTCCTAAGTATTGTTCTTGTAATCGTACTTATCAATTTCATAGGATCTTTAGCTCACGATAGGTTCGACTTAACAAAAGAAGGTCGTTACTCCTTATCTGAGGCTTCAAAAAACCTTTTAAGTTCTATAGATGACTACGTATATATAGAAGTCTTTTTAGAAGGAGACTTCCCTGCAGGGATAGAACGTTTAAGTATAGAAACCAAACAGATACTATCGGAGTTTAAATCGCAAAACAATCTTGTTCAGTTCACTTTCATCAACCCTACCGAGAGTACAGATGAAAAGACTAGAAATGAAATCATCAAACAGCTGTACGAAAAAGGCCTAGACCCTACGAGTTTGCAAGTAAAAGATGGTGATAGTTATACCGAGAAAATTATTATTCCGGGAGCAATTGTTAAATATGGATCTAAAGAAGTAGCTGTACAATTATTAAAAAATCAAATTGCTGCGACTCCCGACCAAAATCTAGAGCAGTCTATAAGAGAATTAGAATACGAATTTACCAATGCTATAAAACAATTACGAACACCTTTAAAACCCAGCATTGCTTTACTTACCGGACATGGAGAATTGGACGGTGTTGACATAGAAGATTTAACGCTAAGTTTAACACAACAATATTCAGTTGATAAAATAGACTTACGAGAATTTGAAGTTGACTCTATAGGAAATCCTGATTTAGCTAAAAAATTACACGATTTAAAACTTAAAAAGCTGCTTTTAATTGCTAAACCTATCAGCAAATTTCAAAATCTAGATAAATATTTTATTGACCAATACATAATGAACGGCGGTAAAGTTATCTGGATGCTAGATGCGACTAATGCAGATATGGATTCTTTATCAAATAAAGGCTCATTCTTAGCTTACCCATTAAGAGATTTAAACTTAGGGGATCAATTATTCAAGTACGGAGTACGAGTAAACAGTAATCTAATTGAAGATGTATCTTCATCTAAAATCCCGGTTCCTGTAAGTTTTGTAAACGATGTGCCAAAATGGGAATTATTACCATGGAGATACTTCCCTATTTCCATTCCAACCTCTAGCCATCCTATTACGAGTAATTTAAATGCAGTTAAATTCGATTTTGCATCCAGCATAGACACTGTAAAAACAAATACAACTGTAAAGAAAACTATTCTCCTTCACAGCTCGCCCTATACCAAATTAGCGAACACCCCTTACGAGGTTAGTTTACAAAAGGCTTTAGAGCAACCTTCACAAGATGAATTCAATAAAGATCCTCAGGCGATGGCAGTACTTTTGGAGGGGAATTTCGAATCTGTTTTTAAGAATCGTATTAGTCAATTGAGCACAAAACTTCCTTTTAAGGAATTGAGTGAGTCGACTAAAATGATTGTAATTTCTGATGGTGATGTAGCACAAAACCAAGTATCAAGAGGAGTTGCACTCCCTTTAGGTTATGATAATTACGAAAAACGTCAGTATGGAAATAAAGACTTTATTCTTAACTCTATTGACTACTTATTAGAAGAAGAAGCTTTAATTGATGTGAGAACACGAGAGCTTAAAATGCGTTTATTAGATTCTCAGAAAATCAACCAAGAACGTAGCTTTTGGCAAGCCTTGAACATGTTAGCTCCAGTCTTATTAATCATACTATTCGGAATGATAAAACAGTATAGAAGAAAGAAGAAATATACTTATGAAAAATAAAAACTTAATCTATATAGCCCTAATTCTAGGATTGGGCTTAGCTGCATACCTACTTAATACCTCTGAATATTCGATAACCAGATCTGACAGAAGAGATTTTGCCATTGCTGACACTAGCCAAGTAGTAAAAATTGTATTGACTTCAAAAGCTCCTGAAGTAGCAGTATTAGATAGGGTGAATGAAAGCTCATGGACGGTAAATGAAATTTACAAAGCACGAAAGTCGGGTGTTTTTTATCTTTTAAAAACACTTCAAAGAATGGAAATTGCCCATCCAGTCCCCTTAAACATGCGCGATAATGTGTTGGGGAATCTTGCAGTAAAAGGAATTAAAGTACAAGTAACCTTAAGTAATGGAGATGAAAAGACCTTTTATGTAGGCGGTGAAAACCAAGACTTAACCGCTACTTTTATGATGCTACAAGATGCAACAGATCCATATGCCATTCATATACCTGGTTTCCAAGGCTATTTATCTAGTAGATTCTATACACAAGAATACTTGTGGAGAGATAAGAATGTGATGAATTATGACAATAGAGAAATTACTTCGATTAAAATGCAATACCACGGAGTAAATAAAAAACAAGAATCATTCGAAATTCAGAAATCTAAAAACGGCTACCAACTAAAAGGTTTTAATACTGATGAAGTTTATGCTCACAACAGTCAAAAACTAAACACTTACCTAGCTTCTTTTAGAAAATTATATAGTGAAAGTTTTGTCTCTGGAAACTTAAACACTGATTCTCTATTGCTGGTAAAACCTATTTTCGATTTAAAAGTTTCCAATCAAAAGGAAGATGAAACTCATATTAAAGTATTTTATAAAAGAGCAGCCCCTGGAACCATTGTAGATGGAGATATTACTATGCGTGACCCTGAAAGAATGTATGCTTTGGTAAATGGTGAGGATTGGATGATCCTTCAATTGAACACCTTTGAAAAGGTGATGAAAGAATTGTCCTACTTTAAAGAATAGACTATTATAGAGTGAAAGAAAGACCTTTTCTTCATTTTCTTATAAATTGCATCTAGCTAAAGAATTTGTTAAAAAGTAATATCTAATTGTGAATAAACGAAGGTGGACTTTATAGTCCGCCTTTGTGCTTATAATTATATTTGAATTATTGAAATTAAACCCAAAACACAATGAAGTTTATTGTTTCCAGCTCAAAGCTCTTAAAACAATTACAGACCATTAGCGGCGTAATTAATTCTAGTAATACGCTACCGATTCTCGATAATATTCTGTTCGAAATTGCAGAAAATAGCCTCACCATTTCTGCCTCAGATTTAGAAACAACAATGTCGACTACATTAGATGTTGAAGCTGATCAAAATGGGAATGCAGCCATTCCTGCAAAATTACTTTTAGATACACTTAAAACCTTCCCAGAACAACCTCTCACCTTCTTAATTGATTTATCTAAGAATAACGTAGAGATTAGCTCTGACCAAGGTAAATATGCTTTAGCATTCCAAAATGGTGATGAATTTCCTAAAGCACCAGGCATTGAAGCTGCAAGTACAGCTTTAATACATTCTGATATTATTGCAATGGGAATTAATAAAACGATTTTTGCTACTGGAAATGATGATTTACGCCCTGTTATGTCGGGTGTATTTTGTCAGTTTAGCGATACTGGATTAACTTTAGTTTCTACAGATGCTCATAAATTAGTTCGTTATACTCGTCATGATGTTACCAGTGATCAAGCCGCAGAATTTATTCTTCCTAAGAAACCATTAAACATCTTAAAAGGTATTCTTGCAGCGGCAGACGAAGAAGTGAAAATCGAATACAACGAAACCAATGCTAAATTTAGCTTCGGTTCAATTATTTTAACTTGTCGTTTAATTGATGGTAAATACCCGAACTATAACGCGGTAATTCCTCAAGAAAACCCAAACAAGCTTACAATAGATCGTTTATCATTCTTAAACTCTGTAAAAAGGGTTTCTATCTTCTCCAACAAAACGACACACCAAATACGTTTAAAAATTGCAGGTAATGAAATGCATATCTCTGCTGAGGATTTAGATTTCTCTAATAAAGCAGATGAGCGTTTATCTTGTCAGTATGAAGGTTCAGATATCGAAATAGGTTTCAACTCTCGCTTCCTAATGGAAATGATTTCAAACTTAGAAACAGAACAAATTCACCTTGAAATGTCTGCTCCTAATCGCGCGGGTATTTTACTTCCAGAAGGAAACTCTCAAGATGGTGAAGACATACTAATGTTGGTTATGCCTGTTATGCTCAATAATTAAGAAGATTTCAAACAAAAAAAGCACCGCAATAGCGGTGCTTTTTTTGTTTAATGTGTAAACTCTTTAAAACGATTTGGCATCTTTAACTTTAGTCGAAGTTAAAGCTAAATCGACTACTTCCATCATATTTTCAACATAGTTAAATGTTAATCCTTTTAGGTAGTCAGGTTTAATTTCAAGAATATCCTTCTCATTGTCTTTGCACAAGATAATTTCTTTTATACCCGCGCGTTTTGCAGCCAGTATCTTCTCTTTTATTCCACCAACAGGAAGTACTTTCCCTCTTAATGTAATCTCTCCACTCATTGCTAAGCTTTTCTTTACTTTTTGTTGAGAGAATAAAGATGACAATGAAGTTAACATGGTGACTCCTGCAGAAGGACCATCTTTAGGAACAGCCCCTTCAGGTACGTGAATGTGCACATCCCACTTCTCAAAAACTTCAGACTTCAATCCAAACTTATTGTGGTTTGCTTTAATGAATTCTAATGCCAAACTAGCAGATTCTTTCATCACCTTACCCAAGTTACCTGTAAGGGTTAACCTTCCCTTTCCAGGACTCAAACTAGATTCTATAAACAAAATACTCCCTCCAACTGAAGTCCAAGCTAATCCTGTAACCACTCCAGCAACGTCATTATTTTGGTATTTATCTTTACTAAATCGGTGAGCACCCAAAACATCGATAATAATGTCGCTATTTAATTTTGTCTCGTATTCCTCTTCCATCGCTAAACTCTTTGCAGCATAACGAACCAACTTAGCTAATTTCTTATCTAAGCCACGAACTCCAGATTCACTTGTATATCCTTCAATAACTTGTTCAAATTCCTTTTTACCAAGCTTTAAGGCTTCCTTAGCTAATCCGTGCTCTTTTAACTGCTTAGGTAGAAGATGCTTTTTAGAAATCTGTACTTTCTCCTCCATGGTATAACCACTAATATCGATGATTTCCATACGATCTCTTAAGGCTGGCTGAATGGTATTTAATGAGTTAGCTGTTGCAATAAACATCACCTTCGAAAGATCGTAACCCATTTCTAGATAGTTATCGTAGAAAGTAGAGTTTTGTTCTGGATCTAAAACTTCCAACAATGCTGAAGATGGATCTCCTTGATTTCCTTGGGCTAATTTATCAATCTCGTCGAGAACAAATACCGGGTTAGAAGTTCCAGCCTTTTTTATTGACTGAATAATTCTTCCTGGCATAGCACCTATATAGGTCTTACGATGTCCACGTATTTCTGATTCATCGCGTAAACCACCTAAACTCATACGTATATATTCTCTTCCTAAAGATTCGGCAATAGACTTCCCTAAAGAAGTTTTACCAACTCCGGGAGGACCGTACAAACATAGAATAGGAGATTTCATATCCCCTTTAAGCTTCAACACCGCTAAATGCTCAATTATCCGCTCTTTAACTTTTTCTAAACCGTAGTGATCTTTATCTAGAACTTTTTCAGCACGTTTTAAATCAAACTTATCCTTTGAGTAATGATCCCAAGGTAGGTCTAAAACCGTTTCTATATAATTGCGCTGAATAGAATAATCGGGAACTTGTGGATTAAGACGTTGCAGTTTTTTCAAGTCTTTTTCAACCTGCTCAGAAACCTCTTTAGACCACTTTTTCTCTCGTGCTCTAACTCGCATTTCCTCCACCTCTTCGTGATGTGTATTACCACCAAGCTCTTCTTGAATTTGCTTTAACTGCTGATTTAAGAAATACTCACGCTGTTGCTCATCCAAATCCACACGGACCTTATTTTGAATCTCATTCTTCATTTGAATCATATTGATTTCGTGATTCAAATGAATTAATGAAGTCTTGGTTCTCTCTTCTAGATTTGGTTGTTCAAGTAACTTTTGCTTTTCCTTTACATCAATATTCATATTAGAAGCCACAAAATTTACCAAGAACGAATCACTTTCTATGTTCTTAATAGCAAAAGAAGCTTCTGAAGGAATATTAGGAGAATCTTTAATAATCTGAAGAGCTACATCCTTTACACTCTCAACAAGTGCCGCAAATTCTTTATCCCCTTTAGCTGGTTTAGTCTCTTGAAAAGAGGTTGCTTTTGCTTTAAAAAATGGTTCTGCCTGAGTAAACTCCTGTATATCGAATCGCTTTTGACCTTGAATAATTACAGTCGTGTTACCATCGGGCATTCGAAAAGTACGCAGGATCTTTGCTAGAGTACCAGTTACATTTAAATCCTCAACTTTTGGGTCCTCAACCATAGCATCTTTCTGTGCTACAACACCAATAATCTTATCGCTATCGTTTGCCTCTTTAATCAGCTTAATAGACTTGTCACGACCAACAGTAATTGGTATCACTACACCAGGAAAAAGAACGGTATTTCTTAGGGGTAAAATAGCAAGCTCATTTGGCATTGCTTCCGCATTCAAACGTTCTTCATCCTCTTCGGTCATTAAGGGAATCAACTCTGCTTCTTGGTCTAAAACCTTAGAAAGTGAAAGTTGATCTAATATCTTGATTTTTGTATCCATGTTCTTCTTATAGACAGTTTGTCTTTGTTATTTAACAAACTCATTGCAGATAACAATTGGCAAGTGTTATGCCAAAGGTGAAAACTGACAAAAGGGCTGACTTATTTTTCTTAACGACGATAATCTTCCGTCAATTCAAAAACTTTTGTCAGTATTGCCTGCTCTTTATTATCAAAAACTATACTTCTTCTTTCCATTACCTTCTCCGCTACTTCAAATGCTTTATCCGTTTTAAAGGTAGATTGTCCTTGAGGTCCTCCCCAAGAAAATGATGGAATGAAATTACGCGGGAATCCAGCTCCAAATATATTAGCGCTGACACCTACAACAGTACCGGTGTTGAACATTGTATTGATACCACACTTAGAATGATCTCCCATAATTAGACCACAAAACTGTAGTCCCGTATGCGCAAAACTTTGAGTTGCGTAACTCCACAACCTCACCTCTGCATAATTATTTTTAAGGTTAGAATTATTGGAATCGGCACCAATATTACACCATTCTCCTAATACTGAATTACCTAAGAATCCATCATGCCCCTTATTAGAATAACCAAAAATGACCACATTATTCAACTCACCACCAACTTTAGAATGCGGCCCTATAGTCGTAGGACCATAAATTTTTGCGCCTAATTTTGTTTGCGATGCTTCACACAGCGCAAAAGGTCCTCTAATTATAGTACCTTCCATAACTATAGCATCTTTTGCAATGTATACAGGACCTGAATTCGCATTTATGATAGCACAATTCACCTCAGCTCCTTCTTCGATAAATAAATGCTCTTCGCCTAATATTGTATTTGTAGAGTTAGCTTTTTGAGAAGTCCTCCCTTTAGTTAGAAGTTCAAAATCTGATTTTAATTCTTCTCCATTCTTACTAAATATATCCCATAAATTTAGAATATGGGTATAAGCTACATCCGTATAGGACTTTTGACAATCGATAGATTCCTTAAAATCACCTGATCGGAAAGCGATCAAATTCTCATGCTCATCAAATAAACTTTCGTTCAATTCTAGAGATAATACATCCCTTAACAAATCATCATTTGGACAAACAGCTGCATTAATCCATAATTGATCATCATGAATATCTGATGAATATTTATCTTGAAGATATTCTTCGCTTACAAAACCACAAAAAGTAGCATCACTAGGCATTCTTCTGGACCACTTTTCAGTAATCGTAAGAATTCCAATTCTAAACTCTGCTACAGGTCTAGTGAAGGCTAAGGGTAAAAGGTTTACCCTATTTTCATCGTCAAACAATAAGTATCTCATAAATAAAATATATTAAGCAATATAGTCTTTAATGTGCTTTTACACAGAGCAAACTAAATGAAAATAACCACATCTAACTTCTCAATAAAAGTGATGAACAAAAAAAGAGCTCTGTAAACAGAGCTCTTTAAGTATTTTGACGGGAAGCAATAAACTACTTTGAAAACTTCGCGTAACGATTTTTAAACTTATCAATACGACCTGCAGTATCAACCAATTTCATTTTACCAGTGTAAAATGGGTGAGATGCATTTGTAATTTCACGTTTAATCAATGGATATTCAGTACCATCAATAGTGATTGTTTCTTTTGTAGCTGCACAAGATTTAGTGATGAAAGTTTCGCCAATAGACATATCTTTCACTGCAACTAATCTGTAATTTTCTGGATGTATTCCCGTTTTCATCTTAATCTCTCTTTTATTTCGGACTGCAAATGTAAGCAATTTCACAAAAACCAAAAACCCCTAATCGGGTTTTTTCAAAATAATTTTACTTTCGATTCGTTTTCTATCTTTGCGAGGCAAATATATCATTATGAAATTACTTTTGAGAATATCTCTATTATTTATTATTCTACTTACGGCTTGTCGTAAACCAGACACTTATTTTCAAGGTTCGGCTAATTTGCGTTTTTCAGTAGACACTCTCGTTTTCGATACAGTTTTAACAACTATTGGAAGTGTAACCAAACGCATCAAGGTATACAACGACCTAGAAGAGAATGTCTTAATAAATGAAATTAGACTGGCTAAAACGGGAGACAGTCCATATAGATTGAACATTGACGGACTGCAAAGTGACATAGCTAAAGATGTACTCTTACGCGCAAAGGATAGTTTACATATTTTCGTGGAAACAACTATAAACCCCAACAATAGCAATGATCCGCTAATCCATACAGATTCAATTACATTTCTCACAAATGGTAAGACGCAAGATGTAGACTTAGTTGCCTGGGGGCAAGATGCACATTTTTATTATAGTAATTCATTCTTTGTTTTCGAGAGTGAAGACCCAGAAATACAGAATGACACCCTTTTCTTTTACAGCATTACTAACGCTACTACATGGACAGATGATAAACCACATGTTATTTATGGAAATGTGATTATACACGAAGGAGGAAGCTTAGACATTCTTGCTGGAAGTAATGTATACCTTCATCACAACGCCAATCTTATTGTACTTGAGGAGTCTAGTCTAAAAATTCTAGGTGATATCTCTAATCCTGTTCTAATAGCAAGTGATAGATTAGATGAGTATTACAGAGACTTACCTGGGCAATGGGGCCGAATTTGGCTTGCAGGGGGTAGTTTAGATAACCACATCCAAAATGCAACCATAAAAAATGGAACCATTGGCTTACATGTAGACACCGTAGCAAACACTTTTGAACCTAATTTACGATTAGAAAACACTATTATAGCCAATCATAGTAGCTACGGTATACTCGCTTATGCAAGCCGAATAGAGGCTTCAAATTGCCAAATCACAGACAATGGAGCGCACGATATTTATTTATTTGCTGGTGGTGATTACCGTTTTAGCCATTGTACTTTTGCAAATTATAGCTCAGGTCATCAAGCACCCTCTATTCGTATGAGTAATTTTTATGAAGATGTTAACGGAAACGAGCAGTTGCGCCCTATGGAGCGTGCCGATTTCGAAAACTGTATTGTTTATGGTAGAATTCAAAGTGAACTGGGTATTGAAAAAACAGAGAATGCTATTTTCAATTACAAGTTCAACAACTGTTTGATGAAACTCAAAGAATCGGATTACGAGCTTTCAAATAGCGCGCATTTTGTAGATAATATTTACAATGAAACACCTGAATTCATCCAAACCATGGATGCTTACGAGTACAACTACGAATTAGATACCCTCTCGCCTGCTCAGAATTCTGCTGCTGTAAACATTGCACTTCAATTCCCTTACGACCTCTTTGGAAACTCTAGACTGAGCGATAATGGTCCTGATATTGGAGCTTACGAACGAATAGAGTAGTAAGAACGGATATATAGCAATATAATAGTACAAAAAAAGCCTTCTCACATACGTGAGAAGGCTTTTTGCGAAGGATACGCTATCAACCGAGCGCCACATCTAAAGTCATCATCACCACAAAACCAATGATGAAACCTATCGTTGAAGTATCGGTGTATTTGTCTTGCTGGGTTTCGGGAACAACCTCTTCAATAACTACATAAATCATCGCTCCTGCCGCAAATGCCAATGCATAAGGTAAAATAGGTAATGCATAAATTACCATAACCGCTCCAATAACAGCAGCTATCGGTTCTACGACTGCAGAGAGTTGTCCAAACCAAAAACTACGAAATCTACTTACTCCCTGACGACGTAAGGGCATTGCTACGGCAATCCCTTCCGGAAAATTTTGCAAACCAATACCAATAGCTAAAACAACAGCACCGGCAATATCTGCTCCCGGCATTCCATGTGCTACCGCACCAAATAAAACTCCAACCGCTAAACCTTCCGGAATATTGTGAAGCGTAATGGCTAAAACCAACAAGGTTGTCCTTTGCCAGTCGGTCTTTACCCCTTCAGCTCGCGAACGATCGAAATTAATGTGCAAGTGAGGCATAAACTTATCCAATCCATAAAGGAAAAAAGCCCCCATTAAGAATCCTACAGCCGCAGGAAGCCACACGGGTAAATTTGGAGCTACATCCGGAGTCATCTCTATAGCCGGAGCCAATAAAGACCAATACGAAGCGGCAATCATTACCCCTCCCGTAAAACCTAACAACCCATCCAACAATTGTCGGTTAAGAGTTTTAACGAAGAAAACCAAAGAGGCACCCAAAGCAGTTAAACCCCAGGTAAACATGGTCGCTAATAATGCCCCTAAAACAGGGTCAATTCCCTTAAAAAATGAGATGATACTTTCCATCATAATAGACTAATTAATATGTTTTTTGCTACTTCAATACTGACATGCCTATGCACTTCGTCAATTCTCACATCAATAGATTGATCAAATTCATTAAGTTCCAGAATTTCAACCTGAGTACCTATTGAAATATTCAACTTATCTAAATAATTCAAGAAACTAGGTTCATCTATTTTTACAGCTACAACTTTCCCTCTAGTATTCAACTTTACATCATTTAATGGGATTGCAGATGTTTTAGGAAATTCACCTTTCTCATTTGGTATAGGATCGCCATGAGGATCGTAATTTGGGTGATTCAAAAATGAATCTAATTTAGATACCAGTTCTGGTGATTTAATATGCTCGAGCTGCTCAGCTATATCATGTACTTCATTCCATTTATAATTTAGATTATTAACAAGAAACACTTCCCAAAGTCTATGCTTACGTACAATGTGCACTGCCAATAGATGTCCTTCTCTCGTTAAAGTAACTCCCTGATACTTTATATAGTTTATCAAGTCCTTCTCCGAAAGTTTTTTTACCATATCAGAAACTGAAGATGCTTTGGTTTGCAGCACCTCTGCAATGGCATTGGTAGAAACACTCTCTTTCTCCTTTCCCGACAATTTAAATATTGCCTTCAGGTAATTTTCTTCAGCTTGCGTAGACATGATTTGGTATTTACATAAGCAAAAATAGTAATTTCAATTTAAATTAACTTAAATTTTAGTCTCATCTAAATTTATAATTAAATTTGCAAAACATTAAACCCTAGCTATTAAGAATGATTCTTGATTAGTATCATGTTTTAAGGTGAGAACTATCAAGAGTGTCATGAAACAATACTCTTAATTTTGTCGCTATTAAGACTAAATAAAAACTAATGCGCAAAACAGCACTACTTCTAATCACTCTATTAAGCGTATATTACGCAAAGTCACAAAGTTATTTACAAGGTAAAGTAAAGGATATAAATGGTGAAATTCCCTTTGCCAATATTGAACTAAATAATACAGATATTGGAACGGCTGCCGATGCTGATGGCTATTTCAAATTACCAATTTCAGCGGGAAACCATACCGTTATAGTAACTGCAATGGGTTACCATAAATTCAAAAAAAATATTAGTCTTCAAAAAGGAGAAACTCTAAATTTGGATCCTATACTGGCAGAAACAAGTTACGCCATAGATCAGGTAGTTGTCACTGGAACCTTAAAAGAATCCTACGTAAAGGTTTCTCCGGTAAAAGTGGAGGTCATCTCCTCAGCTTTCTTAAAAAAGACGCCTACGAACAATATTATGGAAATTATTGAAACCGTAAATGGGGTTCAAAAACAAATAAATTGCGGCGTTTGTGGTACCTCAGACATTCATATCAACGGAATGGAGGGCCCATATTCTTTAATTTTAATAGACGGTATGCCAATTATGAGTTCCTTATCTACCGTATACGGTTTAAATGGAATTCCAACCTCACTCATCAAACAGATAGAAATTATTAAAGGGCCTAGTTCAACGATTTACGGTACAGAAGCAGTTGCCGGAGTCGTCAACATCATAACAAACAAACCGGAAGATATTTCGAAACTGGAAATAGAAAGTTTCTTAAGTTCTCATCAAGAAAAGAACATGGATATCTCCTGGAGTCCAAAATGGAAAAAAGCAAATATGCTGTTTAGTGCCAACTTATTCCATATGGATCATTTTATGGACAAGAATGAAGATGCTTTTGCAGATGAAGTATTAAGTAAAAGGGCTTCATTATTTAACAAATGGAGTTTTCATAGAGAAAGTGGAAAAGCCTTTGACTTAACCGGTAAATACTATCTCGAAGACCGCTTTGGAGGACTCGAAAACTGGACCAAAGAATACAAAGGATCTGACTCTATTTATGGGGAAACTATTGCCACAGACAGATGGGAATTAACATCTCGTTACGAATTAAACTGCAAAGAAAACATCGTACTACAATCTTCCTATAACTACCACCACCAAGACAGTTACTACGGAGACACAAATTACGAAGCAGTACAGAACACTTTTTTCAACCAGATCTTATGGCACAAGAATATTGGTTTACGTCATCAACTAACATCGGGACTGGCGTATAAATACGACAGCTATGATGATAATACCCCAGCAACTGAAATGGTTGAACAAACCCACACCCCTGGAATTTTTGTTCAGGACGAAATGGATGTTTCTGACAAATGGAAAATCTTAGCAGGTATACGCTGGGATCAACACCGAGATCACGGTGCTATATTCGCTCCTCGTCTAAACCTTAAGTGGTCTCCATCAGAACGCACATCCTTACGATGGAATGCCGGAACCGGTTTTAGAGTCGTACACTTATTCACTGAAGATCATGCAGCACTAACGGGCGCACGTGATGTGGTTATTGCTGATGCACTAAAACCGGAAGAAACAATGAATGTGAACTTCAATTTTCATCATTGGTTTGAAAAAAATGGTCACAACACAAGTTTAGACTTTGATTTATTTTTCACACATTTCAGCAATAAAATTGTACCTGATTACGATACAGACCCTACTAAAATTTTCTACGGTAACTTAGATGGTTACTCTATTTCCAAAGGAGCTTCATTCCAGATAAATCATAGTTTTAGCCTTCCTCTCAACGCATCTTTCGGAGGAACTTTCCTTGATGTGTATGCTGTAAACGGATTGGAAAAGGAAAACGAATTATTTGCACCAAAATTCTCGGGGGTATTCTCCATAGGTTATGAGTGGCCAGTACAAAGAATAAAATTAGATTACACAGGACGCATAACCGGACCTATGCATTTACCTACCTACGATGAAGAATTCTCAAAAGCAGAAATTTCTCCTTGGTACACCGAGCAGCACTTAAAAATTGAAAAAACATTCAACCGAAAAATGAGTGCATATCTAGGCGTTCGAAATTTATTCGACTACACACAAGGAAGTCCTCTGATTGATGCAGGAGCTGGTGGGAACCCGCAAACAGGTGAAACCTGGGAAGCCGGATTTAGTCCTAATTTTGATACGGCCTACATTTACGGTCCAACACGAGGAAGAAGATATATCTTCGGACTCCGATGGAAATTATAAACACATTTCATCAATGCCTCCCGTATTTCTACGGGAGGCATTTTTACTTGAGGAAATCCGTACCTTTGATACATGTCTAAACACCCACAAGTACACGATTTTATAAATCTTTTAAAAGATTTATTCCAACAGGGAAACTTCACCAAGCTAAGCCTAAGTAAAGTCTTTAAAGCAAAAAACGATTTAAATAATATTTATATCGTTCCGGTTGAAGTAAAATCTAAACAAAAATTATCCTTTACCTATCGATACAAAACAAAAGATCAGGTAAAAAATTATTCAATTTCAGAAGCTCTTGATATCCTAAAAGAATTATTAGGAGAATCGTTTTTACAGGCACTTTTAATCGGAATCAATACCGAACACCAATTACTAATTAACAAAAAAGGAAAAGCTAAACTGATTTCAAATAAAACTCAAGGACAACAAAAGTCTTTAACTCATAACAAAGAGAAAAACTACCTAATAAAAAGTGAAGGGAATATTTACCTCCAAAAACTGGGAGTTTGTGATAGTAAGGGAAGAGTAAAAGACAAACAACAAGATAAATACCGACAAATCAATCGTTATGTAGAGTTGATGAGTCATTGGTTCGAAAAAATTGACAGCTCTAAAAAATTACAGATCGTAGACATGGGCTCTGGAAAAGGTTACCTCACATTTGCCCTCTATGACTATCTTCACAATGAACTAAATCTTAATGTTTCTATCACCGGAGTTGAATTAAGAGATAATTTGGTGACTTTATGTAATGACATCAGTCTGGAATGTGATTTTAAAGATCTTCAATTTATTTCAAAAGATATTAACGATTTTACTTCTGAGGAAATCGATATTATTATTGCTCTACATGCCTGTGACACCGCCACAGATCTAGCCATTTACAAAGGTATTAAAGCAGATGTTCAACTGATTGTTTGTGCTCCTTGTTGTCACAAACAAGTACGAAAAGACATGAATTCTAAATCTGATTTTAGAGCCATTACCAAACATGGAATCTTTGAAGAACGCCAAGCAGAAATGCTTACAGATGCCATTCGCTCTCTTCTAATGGAACGCGAAGGATATAAAACGAAAGCTTTTGAATTTATCTCAAATGAACATACCCGTAAGAATGTCATGTTGGTAGGTCGAAAAACAAATACAAACAAAAACATTACAGAAATAAATAGAGAAATCAATCACCTAAAAGAATCCTTTAAAATTAACAGACAAGAACTGGAAGATCTCTTAAACCAATCTTAGATATATCTCTCTACAAATCCATGCATCTGTGGCAGCGTAATCTATTTGAGCTTGAGTGAGATTAACTGCCTCCCAATTAGATACTTGTTGTCTTTTAGAAATACGAAAACCCAAAACCAAAGCCGATAACTTTTTAGCACCAATACTTTCGAATCCTAATTGTGGTGCTAAGACATTCAAATCAACAACACTCTGCTCATTAAAAGGTCTAATTTTTTTCAAATCCTTTAAATCATCTCTTACAGCAATCCCTACTTTTGTAATCTCTTTATTAGAAAATATCTCAGCAAGCTCTTTACTCATTTCAACCAGTTTCAGTCGAATGATATATGCCTTAACATCTGTAGCTATTTGTAAAAGAGCAACCTGATTAATTACGCCCTTTTTAAAGGATGGCTTCGTTTCAGTATCAATACCAATAAGATTGCATTCTAATATTTCCTTACAAGCCTTTGCTAAAGCTTCATTTGTCTCGACAATCACAATTTCACCAGAATAATTATCTAATTCAAAAGTATTAATCTCCTCTTTAGTAATGACTTTTTTATATTTTAATGCTTTACTCATGTATTCTTGTTAAATAAAAGTCTCTTTTTAAATTCACCCTATTTCTCATTACTCTTTTTTTCAACTTATGTAAATCCGGTTGTCCAGCATCTACCCAAGCAGAGTACCATAAAGAACTAATGGCATGAATAGACCTATACAATCTTCGTTCCACCATCCTGTTTAAAGCTAAATTGTATTCATAAATAAATTCATCTGTATATTGATGTTGAATTTTACCATTAAGCTTATCAAGTCTATATTTTTCATCTTCAGTAAACTCTTGAGAAACTTCTTTTTCAATTGTCAATGTAGAGTCAACTAAAGCGCTACTCTCTTCAACTAATAGCCATGCAAAGTCTAAAGAATTTTCCAAATATACAGCTTTTTCAATATAGTAATCATAATTGACTGAAAATGACTCAGGTATCCTACTTTCCCAAAGCGCATGAATCCCTTTTTGCCCAGTAAACTGGCCATTATAATTTGATGTGGTATGTAAAGGAACACAAGCATCTGCGACATAATGACCTAAATCGGCGGCAGATTTTATAACATCTTCTATGGTACCACTATCCATCGCCCAAACTAGTTTAGTGTATTCCCATTGAATAACCCATGGAAGAAGACCTCTACTCTTTAATGTGTCAGCAGTAAAACACCTTTTAGCATCATACCATTTCTTAGGGATAGAATCAAAAGGAGATATGCCATATAAATCAAGATCTATATAATGTTTACATGCTTCTGTGGTATCTGTATAGCGTCTTTTATCAGCGTTTACAGCATTCGCTTCAATTTCATTGATATAAAGAATAAAAAATGTACTTAAGGATGATGGAAGTAGATAAACAGCATTTCTATTAATCGTTTTATGAGCGTGAAATCCCCACGAACCCAATACGAAAACACTGAATACTAAAAAACTATATCTTATTAATCCTATCATTCATTCACTGCTACCAAAACACCCTCTTTTAATATAGGTATTTTTGTAGTTTGATTGACTTTTAAACAGAAGTGAACATCAGAATCGATATCCAGTTTAGCCAATCTTTTGCGGTGCGATGAATTCTCCAAGAAACCATACACATCATCTTGTGCTTGCCCCCATAAGACCTGAGAGGCCTGAACAGCATCACAAGAACCATCATATAAACCTGACTCTATCAATTGCTCAGATAAAGCTCCAGCAAACAAAGTATCTTCAAGATTAAATTTATCTTTCCAGCCAGCACAAAAAACAATAACATCTCTGTCTTGTGCAATCAACCATTTTGCAATGGCATCTAAATTTAGTAGAGACCCAATAGCAACATCATGATCCTTCTTTGCAATACTAATAGATTTAGTACCATTGGTAGTAGTCATCACAACTGTTCTACCTTTAACATCCATATCTATATAGACTTGAGGAGAATTTCCAAAATCGAAACTTTTAACTGGAGCTCCATTTCGCTCGGCAGCTAAGATATAATCTAAGCCATTATTTCTATACTCTAGTGCCTCCTCTACTGTACTAACTGGAATTATTTTCACTACACCTTGTTCGAATGCAATACACATTGAAGAAGTTGCTCTTAACACATCTACAACAACAACAATACTCTTTTTGTCTGCATACAAATCAAAAAGAGCAGGTGTCATACATACTTGAAGATTCCTTTTTGCCATATTATCCTTTGTAAAATGGTAATGAAACCACTTTTGCCTTTAATTGTTTATTACGTACTTTGATATATATGTATGTACCTTCAGCTTTCATTTCTACTGGCACATAAGCTAAACCAATAGCTTTTCTTAAACTTGGAGACATGGTTCCAGAAGTAACAACACCAATCTTATCTCCTTGCTCGTTTAGGACATCATAACCTTTACGAGGCACTCCTCTGTCGATTAACTCAAAACCAACTAAACGACGAGTAACCCCAACATCCTTCTGTGTTTTCAAGAAATCTGAATCCACAAAATCATTCGTCAACTTTGTGATCCACCCTAAACCAGCTTCCAAAGGAGAGGTGGTATCATCAATATCATTTCCGTACAAACAGAAGCCCATTTCCAAGCGAAGAGTATCGCGAGCTGCTAATCCAACTGGAGTAATGTTACTGTCTTTTCCCGCTTCGAAAATGGCATTCCAAATATCCTGGGCATCTACATTTTTGAAATAAATTTCAAAACCTCCTGCACCAGTATATCCAGTTGCAGATATAAGAACATTTTCTTTCCCTGCAAAGGTTCCTTTCTGGAAAGTATAGTATTTCATATCCAAGAGATTCATCTCTGTAAGAGCTTGAAGAACATGAGCAGCTTTAGGACCTTGTATAGCTAACAATGAGGTGTCTTCAGAAATATTCACCATTTCCACGCCATTAGTATTGTATTTAGAGATCCAATCCCAATCTTTACTGATATTAGAGGCATTAACTACCAAAAAGTAGGTTTGCTTATCAATTCTGTAGACCAACAAATCATCTACTATACCACCTTTACCATTTGGCAAACAAGTGTATTGTACTTTACCATCAACTAGATTAGAAATATCGTTAGAAGTGACTTTCTGAACTAATTCAAAAGCTCCTTCGCCTCGAATAATAAATTCTCCCATATGAGAGACATCAAAAACACCTACATTCTCACGAACGCTAATATGTTCTGCAGTTACTCCTTCATATTGAACCGGCATATTATAACCTGCAAACGGAACCATTTTCGCTCCCATAGCTTCGTGAATATGACTTAGTGCTGTATTCTTCATCATTTTAATTTTGCAGCAAAAGTAACAGATATTTCAATGAGAAATACTGAATTATTTATTTATTAACGATCCTTTTTAACATTGGAGCAGAAGTAATAATACTTAGAACTACAAGAACTACAATAGCAACAAATACCTCCTCATTTATTAAACCTGCGGCCATTGCTAATGAACCTAATATGATTTCTAGTACTCCGTGAGTATTCATTGCAACACCAACTGACCAAGCATCTCTTTTATTCAATCCCCCAATGCGCGCTCCAATATGTGCACCAATAATCTTACTCAAATAAGCCAATATTATTAAAACCGCAATTAGATATGGATTAAAATTATCGACAAAGTTTACATACAAACCAATAGATACAAAGAAAATTGGTGCAAATACGTTCGTAACAAATTGATGAATAATTTCGCGAGTTCGATCTCTTAAGTTAGCGGAATCGCCGAAGGCTATACCAACGATAAAAGCACCTAAAATGGAATGTATACCAATAGATTCGGTAAAGGCAGCTCCTAAAAAACAGATCCCTAATGACAAGGTTAAAACACCTCCAGGCCAAGAGAATTTCGTTTGTACCCAAGGTAAACTTTTATCGATAAGTCTTGATCCTATTGTGAGCATGAAACCACCAAATAATACAATCGAAATTAGTGTGTAAGACAAACTCATTCTACTCTCACTGTCATCAATCATGCTTAAGATTACTGAAAATATCAACCATCCCAATAAATCAATTAACATAGCAGAAGCAATAATGGTCATTCCTATTCTAGTTTTAAACAACTTCATATCCATCAATATTCGAGCTATGACAGGCAAGGCCGTTATAGATAATACCACTCCAATAAAAAAACCTACAATAGCAACATCTCCATTGGTAACCATGAATAAATCTGGTGCCGATTGCACTCCCAAATAACCTATAGCTATAGGTATTAGCATTGAGAAAAAAGTTGTAGATAAGGCTACTTTTCCTTGCTCAATAACCAAAGGTAATTGCACTTCCATTCCTGCCACAAAAAGTAGCATGATAACAGAGATATTAATCATTGAGTCCATAGCATATTGAACGGGGATTGTAGAAGTAAATTCTGGATGAGCAATAAATGGAAATAAGTATTCAAAACTCTCTGGCCAGAAGAAGCCCAATACAGAAGGCCCCAACAAAACTCCAGCAACAATCTCACCTAGAACAGATGGTAGTTTAAATTTCTTGAAAAGCTCCGCAAAGAGCCTTGCAATAATCAAGATTGTACCTAGCCCAATCAAGAAAACGATCATGTCGTGATGTCCTAATTTTACCATAACTAAAAGCCTCTTGAATGAACGATTAATAGATTACACGGTAAATCCTCTAAGAGATATTCTAAATCATGCGGAAATAAACGATCGAGAATACCGAGACGCTTTTTAGGTGAGTTTACGATAAGTAAATCTGGTTTTTTGCTCTTTGCAAATACTTGGATAGAATGCCCTGGTTTTCCAAAAATCACTCTTTGTTTAATATTCACTGAAGAAGATCCTGGGATCTCCTCTACTATATCATTAACCTTTTTCTTACACTCTTGTATATAATCAGTTTTTTTTGATTCGGTTTCTTCATCAGTAGAACAATCCGCATAAGCGCTTTCAAACATTGGTATATACTCTTCATTAACCATGTATAATTCACTTGCATCTTCTATATTCGCTATATATACTGCAGTAGTAATGGTAAGTGGTGTCTTAGCGCTATCAACTGCTGAGACTACAATTTTATCAAAAGTAACGGGAATTTCCTTTGGGTCTGGCAATAATAAAATTGAGCATTTAGCTTTTCGTGAAATTTTCCGTGCTATAGTACCCACATAGTGTTGGAGTACTGATTCCCTTTTTATAGCCCCCAACACAAGTAGATCAACTACATTCTCCTTACAAACATTTAATAATGTAGAAACAATATCTCCTTGTGCTTCAACAATTTTATAATTTTGCTGTTTAATATGACAGGCTTCAACACAATGTTCAAGCAAAGAAGATTCTTTACTAGACATATCTCCTACATGGATTAATATAAGTTTTGATCGATGAAGTCGAGCTAATCGAGAAGCCTCACGTATTACTGTTTTGTAACGTGGCGAAAAAGTTACTGCTACAGCAATGGTCTCGAAGGGATAGGGTAATCTATTCTTTAATTGTTCAGCTAAATTCACACTTAATTATTTTTATATTTAGCTACAAAATAAGAATTCTCAAATTAAAATACAATTCTATACTATCAGTAAATACAAAAGCCCTACTAATTAGTAGGGCTTTTGTATTTACACCATCTTAGATACACTTAAAGTAATCAAAAGGCTCTAAGCAGGCTTTACACGTATAAAAGGCTTTACAGGCTGTAGATCCAAACATACTTTTTATTTCGGTATTATTTGAACCACATTGTGGACAAGTAACCTTCCCTTGATTCAATAAATCTATTTTAGACATAGAAGAACCTTTTGGAGGTGCAATTCCATATGCTCTTAACTTCTCTCTAGTATGGGTATTCATCCAATCTGTTGTCCATGCAGGTTTATAAACTAAGGTAACCTTACTGCTTTTGTATCCCTTCTCATTTAGTTTAGTAATCACCATATCTTCAATCATATCCATTGCAGGACATCCGCTGTAGGTTGGGCTTAACAAAACTTCAAGTTTTTCATCATGAAACAGTACATCTCTTATCATTCCCATTTCAACAATGTTAATTACAGGAATCTCTGGATCAGCAATTTCTGACAAGGCTTTATAGACCAAATCTTTATTTAAGCTTTGGGGCATCTGTCTACCATTTAGCATCTGGATAAGCACGTTGTAAATATTGCATATCAGCAAGTATGTACCCTAAATATTCGGTATGAACTCCTTTTCTACTTCCAGTTTGAGCAAAATCTGAATCTGGAGCAACTAAAGTAGCTTTTTTAAGCTCTGCTATTACAACCTCCATCCAATAGGCTTTCAACTCATCACCAGATACTTGGTATCCTGCTTCGACCATCAACTTATCTTGGTTGTCTTCCTCGAAAAGCTCACCAACAAACATCCACAATTCATCAATAGCTGTTTGTATCTTACTATTACTCGCCTCTGTACCATCGCCCAAACGTTGTACCCACATAGAGAAATGACGTATATGATACTTTATTTCTTTAATAGCCTTTTCTGCTATTCCTGCTAGCACTTCATCATCAATTGTAGCTAATTTCTCATATACTTTAGCTAAATATACTGACATAAAATACTGACGAACGATAACAAAAGCGAAATCGGTATTAGGTTGCTCGGTAAGCAGTAAGTTCTCAAACTTGTGCTCTGGCCTTTTGTATGCTAAATCATCAGCAGTTCTACCTTTGCCTTCAAGTTCTGCAGCATATTTCAATAACGATTCTGCTTGACCTAACAGATCTAAACCTAAGTTGGTTTGTGCTATATCTTCCTCTAAAAAAGGACCATTACTACATAACTCAGCTTGGCGATGAGACATAATTAAACACGTATCGCCTAATCGTGTGCAAAATTTATATAAGATTAATTTATCCATATTACATGTTTTTTACACCCTTAGGTAATTCGTAAAATGTTGGATGACGATAAACTTTATCATCAGAAGGATCAAAGAAACTATCACTATCAGAAGGATCTACTGCTACAATAGCATCAGCTGGGATAACCCACAAACCTCTTCCTTCACTTCTCCTTGTATATAAATCGCGTGCATTTTGCACTGCCATTTCTTTATCATATGCATGCACAGAACCGGCATGCTTATAGGGCAGTCCTTGTTTAGTTTGAATAAACACTTCCCATAATTGTCCTTGTGTATCTTTTACTTCGCTCATCTCTATATTATTTTGAATGTTTTTTAGCATATGCAGCTGCAGCTTGTCTTACCCACTCGCCTTCTTTATGTGCTTTTTTATGATGATTTAGACGTTTTAAGTTACATGGACCATTACCTTTTACCACAGTCCAAAACTCATCCCAATCTATCTTCCCAAAATCATATGATCTTTTTTCTTCATTCCATTTCAAATCTGAATCTGGAATTTTAAGACCAATCAATTCTGCCTGAGATATTGTTTTATCGATAAAACGTTGTCTTAGCACATCATTTGACTCTCTTTTGATACGCCACTTTAATGCATTACCAGAACGAGGAGAGTCTGCATCATGAGGACCAAACATCATTAACGAAGGCCACCAAAAACGGTTTAATGCATCTTGTGCCATTTCTTTCTGCTCTGGAGTTCCCATTGCCATACCTGCAATAAGCTCATATCCCTGACGTTGGTGAAAACTTTCTTCTTTACAAATTCTAACCATAGCTCTTGAATATGGTCCGTAAGAAGTTTTTTGTAATGAAACTTGGTTTGTAATAGCTGCTCCATCAACCAACCATCCAATAGCACCTATATCCGCCCAATTTAATGCTGGATAGTTAAATATTGTTGCATATTTTGCTTTACCATTATGTAAATTCTCTAACAATTCATCTCTACTTATTCCTAATGTTTCTGTTGCACTATATAGGTACAAGCCATGTCCAGCTTCATCTTGAATTTTGGCTAGCAAGATTTTCTTTGCTCTTAAGCTCGGTGCTCTTGAAATCCAGTTTCCTTCAGGCTGCATTCCTATAACTTCGGAATGTGCGTGCTGAGACATTTGTCTAATAAGGTGCTTACGATATTCCTCAGGCATTTTATCGCGAGGCTCAATTTTCTCGTTCGCATCTATTCGTTCTTGAAATAGAACGTCTAATTCTTCTGCTACCATCTTTGTATATTTATTCTTCGTGTTCGTGCCTCCAAGTATCTAATTTACAATAATCCCAATAAGTTAATGAGTTTGCATATTGCAACCCCGACAAATAGGTATCTGTATTTAACTTCATTTTACCTTTATATCTCTTATTGACTTATTCTAGCAATTTGTCTTTCGACATGAATTAGTATTTTCAATTAATCAAAAACTTTCAACATGCATATATACGCAATATAAATCACATCTATTTATGATATAAATCACATCTAAATGGTGAGTAAGGCAGAAATAGGTCGTTTTTTAATAATAAATTCGGTAAACCATAAATCTAATTCTTCACAAAAGAACTTTTGTACATATTTGATTTATTATCCAATAAAATAATTACCCAGTTGTAATTACTCAACAGAAAATTAATTCAGTGATTGAGATATCCCAGAAAAACAAACAATTAATAAAAAAGAAAAGAGTAGTTTCTTCTTAAGACTAAATGTATCTGATTATTTCAGAACAAAAAACACAATTAGTATTGAATGAATATTGAAAAAGTTTGAGTTAGTGGATTCATTTCATTTTTCAATGAATCTATGAATGTCGAGCCGTACTTCAAATAAAAAGGTATAATATTATCATAACGCTCTTGAAGTCCTTTATCCGGGAATAATTTATTTTTTATTTGAGAGATCTGAGCAAGTGCTATTTGATGTTTTTGCTTTTCGGCTTTGCGTAACTTCTGTTCAATTTTTTTTAAAGCATTAAGCTGTTTTTGTCTTTCAGCAAGAATACTCGATTGTATTCCTTTATCTTCTGTTTTAGCTACAAGTCCATTAAATAAAAATTCTAATTGTTCTAACTCCGAAGAAATGTTTATTTCAACTTCAGAATGCCCTAACACATAAGCTTTGTGTAACTCAGCTTCACTTTTAAAAAAATCTGAAACATCAAAACTCAGCTTTGAAATTTTTTCTGTTGTTTTACGATCTATAATTAAAGCTGAATTTCTCAAAACCAATATTGGATACACTATCCCATTTGCTTCAAAAGAAGACTTCAACTGCATCCAGTAATTCACTTCTGCACCACCTCCTATCATTGCCAAATTTGGAAGCAACAATTCTTTATAAAGAGGACGCAACAATACATTTGGGCTAAAACGCTCAGGATATGTCTCAATCTCAATTTCTAATTCTTCTTTGGTAAATCTTAAAGATGAATTAAGAACTACATATTCATCTCCTTGCTGTTCTATTCTATCTCTACTTCCTTTTTGTAGATAAAAGAAGTTTATAGAGCGAACGAAAGCTTGTGTTTTTGAAAGCTTAGCATTTGTACTTTCAATAAGAGAGTGATTTGGTTGATTTAATACATCTCTTTTAATTAAAGAAATGGCCTCTTGTTTTAACCTAGGAGTGTCGGCATCTAAAACCACCAAACCATATTTAGAAAACAATGCATTTACTAAATAACGTGTAGCACTTGCTAAATCTTGATTTCTTAAATAAGAGTCATTCAATAAATTATAGATTTCTTGTGCCTCTTTAGAGTCTCCCAAAATAGGTTTAAGCTCTTCAAAAACCGAATTTAATGAACCTGTAGGTATAGCTCCTACTCCACCTTTTTGATCTTGATTCCATTTGAGTTTATTACCAAAAAGATTCACATGATTCACTTCCTCAAAATCGTGATCTTCTGTAGCCATCCAATAAATCGGCACAAAATTGAATTCGGGATATTCCGTCTTCAAAGTCTCCGCTAAATTGAGGGTACTAATAATTTTATAAATGAAATAAAGCGGTCCAGTAAACAGACATAACTGATGCCCTGTAGCCACTGTAAAAGTATTTTCATCAGTTAATGACTGAATATTTACTTTTACAATTTCAGTAGTTTCCAAACCATCATATTGCTGATCCAAAGCCTTAACCAAGGTTTTTCGATTAACCGCCTGCTTTTGTTTTTCTTGTATTTGAGCTTTAAAATTCTCAATCTTAGGCGCCCTATTGTAAAAGGAATCTAAGCTTTTATCTCCTGAAATATAATCGAGAATAAATTTCGAAAAAGATTTCGTTTTATGATATGGAATTTTCTTTACCCTCATACAACTGGTTCGGCGTACAAATCGTAGTCGCTAGCTTCGTAAACTTTTACTTGAACAAAATCTCCTTGACGGACAAAGTGTTTTGAAGCATCCACCAGCACTTCATTATCCACATCTGGAGAATCATATTCCGTACGTCCGATAAAAAAATTCCCTTCCTTACGATCGATTAAAACTTTAAACTCTTTACCTACTTTATCTGCGTTAAGGCTCATAGAGATTTCTTGCTGAATAGCCATAATTTCTTCGGCTCTTGCCGCTTTCACTTCTGCAGGAACGTCGTCCTCTAATTCAAAGGCTGAAGTATTTTCTTCGTGAGAGTAAGTAAACACACCCAATCTATCAAATTTGGTATCTCTAACCCAATTTTTAAGAATCTCAAAATCTTCTTCAGATTCTCCAGGGTAACCAACTATTAATGAAGTACGAATAGCCATATTTGGCACCTTAGCTCTGAAAGCTTCTAATAAAGCATTCGTTTTTTCGAAAGTCGTTCCACGCTTCATCGACTTCAATACAGAATCTGAAATGTGCTGCAGCGGAATATCAATATAATTACATATCTTCTCTTCTTCTCTAATTACATCTAAAACATCCTCTGGAAAACCAGTTGGAAATGCATAGTGTAAACGAACCCATTCAATTCCCTCAACATCTTTTAATGCCAATAATAAATCAGCTAATCGACGTTTTTTATAGATATCTAAGCCGTAAAATGTTAAATCTTGAGCAATAAGAATTAATTCTTTAACTCCATTTTTAGCAAGCTTTTCAGATTCAGTAACCAAATCTTCAATCGATTTAGAAACGTGCTTACCACGCATCAAAGGAATAGCACAGAACGAACATGGTCTATCACAACCCTCAGCTATTTTAAGATATGCATAGTGCTTAGGAGTAGTCGTTAAACGTTCTCCAATTAACTCATGTTTGTAATCAGCTCCTAATGCTTTAAGTAATTTTGGTAATTCAGTTGTACCAAAGTATTTATCGACATCTGGAATTTCTTTCTCCAAATCTGGTTTATATCGCTCCGAAAGACAACCAGTAACAAAAACTTTTTCCACTAGCCCTTCTTCTTTTCGTTGCAAATAATCTAAAATTGTATTTACAGACTCTTCTTTTGCATTATCTATAAAACCACAAGTATTGATAACAACAATGTTGTTTTCCTCAGATTCCGATTCGTGTTCAACCTCAATATCGTTGGCCTTTAATTGTCCCATCAATACTTCTGAATCGTACACATTCTTAGAGCAACCTAAAGTTACTACGTTAATTTTATTTTTCTTGTGTGACTTTGTGCGCATAGTAAGTAATTACAGAATTAAGAAGTTAAACCATAGTTTTAAGTTTTCGGGAAACACTCAGTAGTTTTATAAACATCCAGCACAAACTGATGTGCTTTTTGCCATACTTGGAGGTCTTCAAAACTATTTATCCCTTTTACCATCCTAATAACTTCTTTGTCTAGTTGAATAAAGAATCTACAAACTCCCCTTTATGAAAAACTTGCAAATCTTCGATTCCTTCACCAACTCCAATATATTTCACTGGAATCTTAAATTGGTCTGAAACTCCAATTACAACACCACCTTTAGCAGTACCATCAAGTTTGGTAAGGGCAAGGGCATTAACTTCTGTTGCTATTGTAAATTGTTTTGCTTGCTCTATGGCATTTTGCCCTGTAGAAGCATCTAACACGAGTAAAACTTCATGGGGAGCCTCAGGAACAATCTTCTGCATAACCTTCTTAACCTTACCCAGTTCATTCATCAAATTCACTTTATTATGAAGCCTTCCTGCTGTGTCAATAATTACAACATCAGCACCTTGTGTTGTTGCTGATTGTAATGTGTCAAAGGCCACAGAAGCAGGGTCTGAACCCATCTTTTGCTTGATAATTGGAACTTCAACTCGTTGCGACCATATTTCTAATTGCTCTATAGCTGCTGCACGAAAAGTATCAGCAGCACCTAAAACGACGTTCAAGCCCTTCTTCTTAAGTTGATAGGCCAACTTTCCAATAGTAGTAGTTTTACCTACCCCATTTACACCTACCACCATAATTACGTAGGGCTTTTGGGATGCTGGAATAGTAAAATCTTTTAGATCTTCAGAATTGTTTTCAGCAAGTAATTCTGCTATCTCTTCTCTCAAAAGATTGTTTAATTCTGAAGTTCCAAGAAATTTATCTTTAGATACCCGCTCTTCAATACGTTCAATAATTTTAACTGTTGTTTGAACGCCAACATCAGAAGAAATTAATACTTCTTCTAAATTGTCGAGAACTTCATCATCTACTTTAGACTTACCTACCACCACTCGGGCTAGTTTAGAGAAGACACTTTCTTTTGTTTTCTCTAAACCTTTGTCTAATTTTTTCTTTTTCTCTTTTGAGAAAAAATTAAAAATCCCCATAACTTAAATATATATATATAAAAAAAGCTTCTCTCAAATATAGAAAGAAGCTTTTACTCACTTATAAAAGTGAATTATTTTTTAGCAAAAAAATCTTTTACTTTGTCCTTATTTACGATTTCTTCACGGAAAATATAAGAACCTGTTTTTTCAGACTTCACCATTTTAATCGCCTTAGTAATATCTTTGGCGCCTCTTTTTTGTAATGATGCTACTACTTTCTTAGCCATAACTCTACTTATTTAATTTCACGGTGAACCGTCATTTTTTTCAAAACGGGATTGTATTTTTTCAACTCCATACGATCGGGAGTATTCTTCTTGTTCTTAGTAGTGATGTAACGAGATGCACCTGGCTGACCAGACTTTCTGTGCTCTGTACATTCCAAGATTACTTGAACTCTATTACCTTTCTTTGCCATTTCTCTTCTTTTTATAAGGCTGCAAATTTAAAAACATTTCTGTTAGTACACAAGCCTAAGAGGTTTAATCTTCTTTTTTTTCGTACAAAAATAGCTCCTCTAAAAACCTGATTCGTTTAGCATCTACATTTTCAATCTCAAGAACCTGATATTTTGAATTTGGAAAAATACGAAATTCCTGAGCACCGACAACACTTATATGAATAGGCATGTCAAAATCAGAGGAGGCTGCTTGCCACTTATAATATAGATTTAATACACCTTTATTCTTTTTAAATTTATATTTCAATACAGGCAAATCAGCATAAGCCAAATACTGATTAAATATCGATCTTAAATCTATTCCGGATTTATCACAAATATAATCGATGACTTCTGTTCCGTCACAATTACGGATTTCAAAGGCTTTAGCAAGTCCTTTAATAATCGAAAACCATAAGGAATCATCAGCAATGGTATTACGGATAGAATGCAGCATCCAACTACCTTTATAATACATGTCGGTATGATTCCCTTGATGATTTACGTCTCTGTGACCCAAAATCGGACTACTTCCATCAATAAAATCTCTTTGATAAATCAAATACTCCAACATCGCATCATAACCATAACGTTTCTCTACATACAAAGCTTCGGTGTAAGTACAAAAGCTTTCATGAATCCACATATCTGCCAAATCATTCATGCTAACACTATTCCCCCAGTACTCATGCCCCGATTCATGAATCACAATAAAATCAAAATCCATATCCCCGGGGTATCGACCTAAATAGCCGGGCTTGTATTTATTCCCGTAGGCAATCGCACTTTGATGCTCCATTCCTAAATAAGACGTTTCCACCAAAGCATAACCATCATTCCAAAAAGGATAAGCTCCAAAAAGTTCTTCATAAATCCCCAGCATGGGCTTCACTTGTTTAAACTGCTGCTCAGCTATTTCTTCATTCCCTTTCAACACATAATAATCTAATGAAAGCGTATCTGAATTGATAATATACACATCATGAAGATGACTGTAATTGGCAATATTAAGTGTTACGTTATACGTATTAATCGGGTAGGAAACTTTCCAGGTAGAAACTCTTTTCTCCGCTTCTTCAAAATCACTTTCCAAATTTCCATTTCCTACAAATTGTACATCTTTAGGTACGGAACAAGTTATACGCATGCTGTCTGGTTCATCAGACAAATGATCCTTACAAGGCCACCAGGCAGAAGCCCCCATTCCCTGACAAGCAACTCCAATCCATGGCAAACCAGACTCATCTTTCTTCCACACAAAACCACCATCCCAGGGAGCTCGTTTCGCCGCTTTAGGAACTCCATGATAATACACCCTGATTTGCTCCTGACTTCCTTCTTCAAGCTCATAAGGCAAGTCAATAAAAAAAGCATCATACTTGCGCTCAAATTCACAAGTATAACCTTTATAAACAACACTATCGATAAGCATATTCTCAAAAAGATCTAATTGCATTTTCCCAGACTTACTTAGCACCGTAAAAGCCACATCATTATATCCGGCAATTGACCTTGCATTAGGATCTATATCTAGATTTAAATGATAATAATCTACATCAAACCAAGTTCTTTCAGGCAACAATGCACCTCTTAAGGTGTCTGCTGCTGAAAAATTTTGAGCAATTACACTTGTCGCTAAAAAAAAACATAGAATTATTTCACGCATCTTTCAAATCATTAAAAATAGAATGCGCAACACGCTCAGAAGCACCGATACCACCCAATAAGATTCGTAAGTCAGCGTACTGTGTTTGCATTACAGTAGCTCCCTCTATAGATAACAATCTATCTAATTCTACTACCATATTAGAAACGGTTAGATCTTCCTGAATGAGCTCCTTCACGATTTCCTTATCACTTATTAGATTCACTAAAGAAATGTATTTAATATCAACCAGGTTCTTCGCTATTTTGTAGGACAACCAACTGGTTTGATAACAAACCACCTGAGGTACATTAAACAGTGCTGTCTCCAGAGTCGCTGTTCCGGAACTTACCAAAGCTGCATCTGATTCCTCAAAAAGCTGATAGGTTTTATTAAACACCAAAGCAATATTAGAATCTTTTAAAAAGGACTGATAAAATTCTTTTCCTAAAGACTCCACGCCGGCGATCACAAAATCACATTGTGGAAATTGCTTTTCAACAGCCAACATTTTAGGCAACATCTTCTTGAGCTCCTGAATTCTACTTCCCGGTAAAAGAGCTACCAAAGGTCTTCCTTCCTTTTTCCACTGGTTTTCATCCGAACTGTGTTCCTCTCTATAATTCGAAACAGCATCTAAAAGTGGATGACCTAAATACTCCACCTCATAATCGTATTGCACGTAAAAATCTTTTTCAAAAGGAAGAATCGCATAAAGCTTGGTTACGTATTTCTTAATATCATAAACTCGATTCTTTTTCCAAGCCCACACTTGCGGAGAAATGTAATAATAAACCGGAATGTTATGCGTCTTCGCAAATTTTGCAATGCGCATATTAAAGCCGGGATAATCCACAAGTATCAGTGCATCCGGATGACAATCGAGGATATCCTTTTTACAAAGTCTGATATTCCCCAGAATCGTTTTCAAATTCAACAAGACCTCCAAAAAGCCCATAAATGCCAAATCTTTATAGTGCTTCACTAAAGTAGCACCCTGAGCTTGCATTAGATCTCCTCCCCAGGCGCGCACCTCCATATCAGCATCCTTTTGCTTTAGATGACGCATCAAATTTGAGGCATGTAAATCTCCTGAAGCCTCACCGGAAATGATATAATATTTCATGAATCTTCTTTGATGGCAGTTGCCTCTATTTCGATGAGTAAATCTGGGTGAATTAATTTTGAAACCTCTACCAAAGTACAGGCCGGCAGAATGTCTTCAAATAAATACGAATGCACTTTAGCCACTTCCTCCCAAAGTGAGATATCTGCAATAAAAATTCGGGTTCGCACCACATTTTTCAAACTAAAACCTGCCTCAAGGAGCGTGTGCTCAATCTTTTTAATGATGTATTCGGTTTGAAGGGTAATATCTCCTACACCAAGAATCTTATCACCTTCAGAAGCTGTAGTTCCCGAGACCTCGATGGTATTACCTATCTGAACAGCTCTTGAATAACCAAAAACTTCTTCCCAAGGTGTATTTGAACTCCAATTTGTACGCATGTTAAAACGCTAGCATATTATGATGAACAATATACCAAATAGCCAAGACAAAAGTGCTTAACAACATCCCTCTTCCCAAACGATCTTTCTTGTACTTAGTAAGTACTGTCCTAAACAAAGGGAAATTAACAAAGAGTGCAATCACCTGCATGGTAGATTCTCTCAAAGGATTTTCATCCAATGTATATTCTAAAAAAATAAATAAAATGGTATACGAAACCACGGGCACAAGTACGCCAATGGCAACTCCTAATAACATATTGTCTTTAATCTTATCCATGATTCCATGAATTTAATTGTTTAATAACATGATGTGCGGTTACATCAAACATAACAGGAACCACAGAAATATAATTATTTTCCAAGGCCCAAATATCGGTATCCTCACCCTTATCGTAATTCACAAACTTACCGGTGAGCCAATAATAAGTTTTCCCTTGAGGACTGATACGTTCATCAAACTCTTCGTGCCAGTTTCCATTTGCCTGTCGACAAATTTTAATCCCTTTAAGATCTTCTTTTTTCAACTTCGGAATATTCACATTCAAACAAGTTCCTTTAGGTAAACCATTCTCCAACACCTGCTTGGCAATTTTTGTTACATACTCTTCACACTGGGAAAAATCTGCATCGTGAGAATAATCGAGTAAAGAAAAACCAACGGAAGGAATTCCTTCAATAGCACCTTCTACAGCAGCAGACATGGTTCCTGAATATAAGACATTGATAGACGAATTGGAACCGTGGTTAATTCCCGAAACACACAAATCAGGTTTTCGAGAAAGCAACTTATTCATCGCCAACTTCACACAATCTACAGGAGTCCCAGAACAAGCATACTCAATTTGATCGCCTTGATCTATATGAACCCTTTCGGCGTGAAGCGTAGAATCTAAAGTTATAGCGTGTCCCATTCCAGACTGTGGTCCATCGGGTGCTACCACAATAACTTCACCCAACTCTTTCATTAAACGTATTAAAGTGCGAATTCCAGGAGCCGTAACTCCATCATCATTCACTACCAATATCAAAGGTCTTATTTTACTCATTTTATAGTTTTAATTATATTATAGCTCTTTAAACAAGAACATAATTTTAAACTTACACCTTATAGCTGAAAGCTGATTCCTATAAACCTACTTTATAAATACTTTTTACAAAACTATCGTTTTCATTTTAATCGCAATCCTTACATTTGTAAAAACTCAATTAGATTTATGATTATTTTATTTATTGCATTTATGCTCGTTGGATGGGCTGTACAAGCCAAGCTAAAATCCAAATTCAAACAATATGCAGCAATGCCTATATCTACAGGTATGAGCGGAAAAGAAGTTGCTGAAAAAATGTTAGCTGATCACGGCATTACTCGTGTCAATGTAATAAGCACTCCAGGTAAATTGACTGATCACTATAATCCTAAGGATATGACAGTAAACTTAAGTCCTGAGGTATTTGAAGGAAGGAATGTTTCTGCAGCTGCCGTGGCTGCTCACGAATGTGGACACGCAGTACAACATGCTACAGCATATAAATGGTTGCAAATGCGTTCGCAAATGGTACCTGCGGTTTCTATAAGTTCTAAAATGCTCAATTATATTTTCCTAGCGGGAATGTTTGGAATGGGTGTATTGCACATATTCACTATGGACATGGTCATCTTAGCCGTAATATTCTTCCAAGGAATGATTACACTCTTTAGTGTGATTACACTTCCTGTAGAATATGATGCTTCTTATAGGGCAGTTGTATGGTTAGAAAATGCAGGTGTTGTTGAAGCAAATGAGCTTGAAGGTGTTAACGACGCCTTGAAATGGGCTGCGCGTACCTATTTAGTATCTGCTATTGCTGCCATTACATACCTAGCTTATTATGTGCTTATGTTTTTAGGAAATAGAGACTAGATAGATTCAGATTAACTTTAAATAAAGGTGCGGTTTTTGCACCTTTCATTTTTTCAAAATTGGGCTATACCTGATTTTTTATATTTGTTGAATTCATAAATGGGGAAGCCCACAATTATAGATTAGAATGAAGATCAATTCCATCCTTACAACTCTAGTGGCTATTTTTATTGCCCAATCTATTTCGGCACAAGAAAAAATGATTCAACTCGAAGATATTTGGGCGAGTCGCACTTTTTCTCCCGAATGGGTCTGGGGCATCAATTCCATGAATGATGGTGTGCACTATTCATCACTTAATCGTGGAAAAGAAAACACATACGTAACCGAGTATTCATACGAAACGGGAGATTCTGTTTCGACCATTGTAGACTCTAAAGATTTAGATGGCATCTCTTTCAGTGATTACAGTTTTAGTGCCAACGAGCAAAAGATTTTACTTCCTACTGAAACTGAATCAATATACAGACACTCTACTCGTTCGGAATTCTATATCTACGACAGAGCAACAAAAACAGCGCAAGCATTATCTGAAGGCAAACAACGTTTGGCTCAATTCTCTCCGGATGCCTCGAAAGTTGCCTTTGTAAGAGAAAACAACATCTTCATCAAAGACCTTAGTAAAGGTTCGGAAACACAAGTCACTACCGATGGTGAAATGAATAAGATTATCAACGGTGCTACTGACTGGGTCTACGAAGAAGAATTCGCTTTCGATAATGGATTCCAGTGGAATGCTAGCGGAACCAAAATTGCCTACTACCGTTTTAACGAAGAAGCCGTTCCAGAATTCAGTATGGATATGTTTTCTGATTTATACCCGAGTCAATACCGTTTTAAATACCCTAAAGCGGGTGAAGCCAATTCAACGGTAGAAATTTTTATTTACGACCTAACTACAAACAAAATCGTTGAAGCAGACATTGAAGTGGATAATGAATTTTACATTCCTCGCATCAAATGGACGAAGGACGAAAATGTACTTTCGGTACAAAGAATGAATCGTCACCAAAACAATTTGGACTTCATTATAGTAAATGCTATGGATGGTTCTGCAAAAACTATTTTCACAGAAACAGACGATGCTTATATTGATGTAACCGACAATCTTACTTTCTTAAACGATGGTGAGCACTTTGTATGGACAAGCGAAAAATCGGGTTACAACCATATTTACCTTTACAACCTCAAAGGAAAACAAGTTCGTAAAATCACTAAAGGTGATTATGATGTGACTGATTTCTATGGAGTAGACGAGACAAACAACACTGTTTACTTT
>Ga0187827_10001274_pt1 | contig 37615 bp, 34 predicted proteins | sample ETNtaG_39_FD_167969 | JGI IMG/M metagenome (GOLD analysis project Ga0187827, IMG submission 167969) | Marine microbial and viral communities from oxygen minimum zone, Eastern Pacific Ocean - ETNP2014_SV_150_PacBio MetaG (Illumina Assembly) | ecosystem: Environmental > Aquatic > Marine > Hypoxic...
AGTATGCGAATTTCCATACACCTTTCCTGATTTAACATGTGCACCTCCTGCAAGGTGCAGATTAATGGAAAGGGGGGTCAGTTTTCAGTTGCCGAGGGGGGTCAGTTTTACATTGCCGCTAACATCGTGACGGCATGTGGAATGGCCGACGTATCCTACCGGAAGGTTGGGTTGATTTCACTCGGAGCGAGACGTCAAACTCCGATGGTAATTACGCGGTTCACTTTTGGCTTAATCCTCTGGGCGGAGCTGAAGCCCTGGCAGAAAAGGGGTTGTCACTACCAGATGATATGTTCCAGGCTCGCGGCATGGGCGGTCAGTTTATCGCCATATTCCCATCGCGGGATGTAGTCATTGCCTACAATGGCTTTGTCGTAGGCAATGTGCCGTATTCGCCTATAGACGGTCTGTTTGCGCGGCTCCTTGATATCCTTGAGGTTGCCTCGAAAACGCCTGTGGAGCCGTGATTTTCGATAATCTAAATTCACTTCCTATTAGCCTCGGAGTCGAATTAAGGTGATATTATTGGGGGGAGCGTGTCCCTTCAATATTTACGAAACTTGAACACACCAATCTTGATGAAATTTTCGTCATAGATCAGCCAATATTCAATTGAGATAAAAACCAGGCCGCTGCTTCACTGAAGCTCATCAGCTATCTGATTACTTGCTGGTACACAATCCTTCTCGTGGTGGTGCTCGGGACTTCGGTAGATGATTAACAGGTGTGTCAGATTTGGCATCCAGGTGCTCTATAATTTTCTTGATTATTTTGGAGGTCTATATTGTGTAGATGACCGCAATGGGTCGTGACCGACGCACTACTCGATTCCGCTCACCATTGCTATGGTCGCCGCTTTTGAAGGTACTGCGGACGCAAACTCCGGCGAAAGTGAACTTCGCCGCGTTCGTGCTTTCGGCCATGGCCGGTCTTAGGCAGCTAATCTTGATCTAGTCGCGAATTAGGTTCAGCCTTACCAGACACCAAGATGCAAAACCACCTCACACCACGACGTAGGTAGATGATATGGACAATGAGCAAGCGAACAAGCTGATCCAAGCAGGCGATAAGTCACAGGCAGTCAGAAGGAAGCTGGTGGAAAGGACTTCAAAGTCTGCCGAAATCCGCTCTAGCGGCGAACAGACGCTGGCCCAGGAAATTGCCGGGACAGTTAATCTGCCTCATCCCATCTATATTGACAGTGCTGAAGGCCCACACCTCACCGATGTTGACGGCAATGAATACATTGACCTTACCGGCGGGTTCGGCCCTCTGGTGCTTGGCAACAGGCCATCGGTTGTCGAGGAAGCCTTGGCCGGGCAGGTCAAGAAAGGCTGGCACTTTGGCATCCCCAGCGCCCCTCAGCAACTACTGTCGGATATCGTCAAGGAAGCGGGAGCGTGCGTGGATCAAGTGGTTTTCTGCAATACCGGGACAGAAGCCACCATGTACGCGATACGTGCGGCGAGAGCATTCACTGGCAAGCAGAAAGTAGGCTTGTTTGATGGCTCTTATCATGGCGTTCACGATTATGCCCTGGTCAAAGTGGATGCAGAGAGCGATCGATCGCGTCCTAGTGCCAGCATTCTCGGCAGCGGCGTACCACGAGTCATTGCCGAAGACCTGACAGTCACCCTTCCTTACCGGGATGAAACGGCATTTGAGATCATTCGTGAACAAAAAGACGAGCTCGCAATGGTGATGATTGAACCGGTACAGAGTTCGAATCCGCGATTGGATGCAGGCGAATTCCTGCACGCACTGAAAGAGGTGTGTGCGGAATGCGGCGTTCTGTTCTTGCTGGATGAAGTAATCACCGGATTTCGCATCGACTACGGAGGCGGCCAGGCCCATTATGACATCAAGCCGGATCTGGCTACCTATGGCAAGGCAGCAGGTGGTGGCCTGCCGATCGGTGCTGTTGGTGGGCGCAAAGACATCATGAACACGTTCTCAGGGCGGGACAAGGCGCCCTACATATTCACCGCTGGTACGTTTAGCGGCAATCCTCTAACCATGACGGCGGGTATCGCCGCCACTACCTACATGCGAGACCACCAGGACGAGATTTATCCGTATCTAATGGCGCAGGGAAATCGCCTGGCCTTGGAAGTTAATTCATTCTGCGAGACACATCAGATCCCCGCACAGATAATGAATGCAGGGTCCATGTTCCACCTCGTCTTTACGGCAGGAGAGATCAATTCCTCACGCGACATCACAAAAGACTGGCAAGTTGCAGAGCGTGAATTCTATCTTCACCTGCTTGGGCACAACGTCATCATCCCGGGCATTCACTTGGCTTTCCTGTCATTTGCTCACAAGCCTGAGCACGTAGACGCTGTGATAGACGCAGTCAAGAACTCGTTTGAGGACATGCGCGTCGACGGCATAATCTAATTTCCTATCCTGATCAGTTTGAGATAGGAGCACCAGGAACAGTCGGTCGCGTTCCTTGCGTTGCGATCACTTCTTGCTTCGCCGGAGGACGATCAGCAGTGGATCAACGGATTCGTGGTGTCCGATCTGCACCGTCAAAGATGCCGATCGGCAATGACTGATAGTCCCCGGTCAAAGGTCTTGATTTGTGATACGCCCCGCCTGCGACAGCACGCGAAGTGACACAAGTCCCTGGCACTTAATTCGGGAAACTGATTACGTAGCTGGCGTACCAGACGCACATCATCCGCCTCGAGCGACCATACTTCGACAGTAGACCTGGCGACCAATTCGAAGGCGGCATCAATAGTGGACAAGCGGTCGACTGGCAGGTACGCATGTAGCATTTCCTGCAGAACTTCAGCAGATGTGAACAGAGCCTGGGGAACTGTCGCAGATTGCTCGAAAAAGTGTCTGGCTTCTGCTTGCAGAGGATGTGCGCGGCCCACGGCGTACATAAAGACATTCGTGTCCACGAAAATCACGTCTCGGACATCCCCTGCCGTCGAGATGCATTGATTGTGTCGAGGTGCTCTGCCCAGTCGGGTTCTGTCCCACCACTCTGATTCGTGTCGCACCATTTGAAGAAGGTAGCAACTTCATCAGCATCGCCGAATCGTTGACGATCGACGCTGCGCTGCATGCGCTCCTTTGCCGCGAGACGAAGCCACTCACTTAACGAAATACCTTCGACGTGGGCCTCGTGTGAAAAACGGTCCCGATCTTCGTCAGGCAGAACAAGTTGAATGCGAGCCATCACACCACCCTTCAGTGTTTCAAGTGTGTATGTATACCATAGATACACATACACATTCAAGATGCGTCTGAGTCCTGTGACAAGACCAGCGCATGACGCATTCTGGGGAGCGACTTAATTTAATCATTCCGGATTTCATCGGCGGACAGCCTGGTGAGTAATTCTCGAATACAGACGCTTCTCTAACCCGCCAACTGCGGGACCCCCGTCAGGGCTGGGATCAAGTCTATGAAGAAGTTTCGAGCGCAGCCTGATTACACTGTTGTTGATCTTCCGCTGCGGCGGTATTGACCGGTAGAGATTAGCATTCGTGGTTCGCTCTTTTCTGTCAACAGCGGCCGTTTTAGAATCTGTTGTCTTCAGACAGACCTTTTAAGGGAACACAAGGTCGGCGTCATCACCAGAATAACTCCTCGTTCCCCACAATCCGCGTCTCCAGGTCTCCGGCAGCCTCGATCCTGGGGAGATCGTTGTTGACGGTGATCCAGGTAACGTGGCTCTCAAAGCTGATGTGTGCTTGCGGGGATCGCCCGCCTATGCAACCATCTGCGGAACCTGCATGCAGCGAACCAGGAATTGGTCGGCAGCAGGAGTAACGATTGCCAAAGCATAACGCGTGTTCGGCTTCAAGAAACTGTTGGCACAAATCAAAGGAGGCCCGGCATGGCCGGCGTACTTGATGGACTGAAGGTAATTGACGTGGGCCACTTCGTTGCGGTTCCGGCCGCCGGTGTCCTGCTGGGTGATTGGGGGGCTGACGTGACCAAGATTGAACCGCTTGACGGGGATGCCCACCGCGGCGACATCAGTTCGATCCTCAGACGTACCGGCAGCAAGGTGAATTGGCGATTTGAGGTGCATAACCGGAACAAGAGGAGCATGGCTCTGAACCTGAAGCAGGATGCCGGACGCGATATCCTTTACGAGCTTGTTGGAAGCGCCGACGTCTTCATGACGAACTATGAACCAGCGACGGTCGATAAGCTGAAGATTGACTACGGCAGCCTGAAGGACGTGAATCCAGGGCTGATCTACGCGTCTCTGTCTGGCTACGGCAAAGCAGGTCCGGACAAGAACGCCAGGGGATTCGACTTCACCGCAGCGTGGGCACGTACCGGTGTTCAGCATTTGCTGTGCGAGCCGGGGGCAAGCCCGCCGATGGCGCCCAACGGCATGATGGATAGAGCAACAGGAACAATGATGGTCGCCGGTGTACTGGCAGCCCTCTTGCACCGTGAGAAGACAGGCCAGGGACAGGAACTGGAGTTGTCCCTTTACCATTCCGGCGTTTGGAGCCTGATAGCGGATCTTCAGGAAACGATGGTTGGAAACACCGTAGCTCCGCGCGACCGCAGGAACGCGTTGAATCCATTGTGCAATACCTATCAGACGCGTGACGGCCTCTGGGTTCAACTCGCTATGCTTGAGGCGGATTCATTCTGGCCTGATTTCTGCCGGGCCATCGACAGGCCGGATGTGAGGATGGATCCCCGGTTTGAGAAGATGGCGGCACGAGCTGACCATCGTGAGGAACTCATTGCCATTCTTGACAACGTCTTTGCAGCCAGGGACCGGCCCGAATGGGAATCCCGCCTGCAAGACCGAAATTGTATTTTCGGCTGGATCGAACCCCCCGAAGCGATTGTCGATGATCCCCAGGCAAAGGCCAACGGGTTCTTCACTGAAATGCAGCATCCCGAAGCAGGAGAGACCAGGTACCTCACAACCCCCGTCACATTCCGCCAGAATCCGGCGACCATAAGGACCACTGCCCCCGAGTTGGGGCAGCATACAGAGGAGATTCTGCTGGAAATGGGTCGCAGTTGGGATGAAATCATTGAGCTGAAGAAAAAGGGCGCCATCATCTAGAGCAGGCGACGGCTTCTTAACCACAAGAGCCCTTTTTTATGTAGATCCGTCTCAAATCCTGGACTGCAAAAGGCTTTTTCTATGGTCAAAACAGTTTGATGAAAGGATAACAGCGTGGCTACCTGCTGTCCGGCTTGCGGCATACGAAGCGACCCAGCGCCATCTTGCCCTGCGCGACATAGATGTCCATGTTTTCCCGCTCAAGCTGAGCTAGATGAACATCGAGCCCGTATTTGCCAACAGTTGCGGCAGCCGTTTCAGTGTCTTTTGCCGCAGTGCGCTGGATGAAGCTGGTCGCACCCAGTTTCAGAAACTCAGCTTCACCGGCAGCGGCATACTCGCGCCCCACTTCCTCCTGACTCAGGACTTCGAAACCCGCCCCGGTCAGGTGAGAACGGTAGCTGTCAGGGGTCTCCAGCTCCTGAAAGGACCAGGCGGTACAGAACCTCTCAAATTCGGCAGCCGTAATATACTCGCCACGCATCCAGTCACTGAACACCAGATAGCCACCCGAGCGCAGGACACGGAAACACTCCTGCAGCAGACGAGGCCGGTCCGGAACGTGGCAGAAGCCATCCTGGCTCCAGACGAGATCGATCTCACCAGGGGCCGAAGGAAGATTCAAAGCACTGCCCTGCTGGAAGGTGATGAGGGACGCCGCTTCGGTCCCCTCGGTAGTCTGGCGCGCCAGATCGATGGAGCGCTGGGTGATGTCGACCCCGGTGATGTGGCATTTGAAACGGTCAGCCAGGAAGCGCGTCGGCACACCCCAGCCACAGCAGACGTCCAGTAGTCGCCACGAGGCATCGACGCCCACGTCTGCCAACTTGTCGGACAGCGCTTCGGTGGCGTACTGGAATCCCAGATGGTAGTGGATGGCATCCTGCACGCCAACCTGCAGTTCGTTGATGAGCGTGTAGAGGTGAGCCGCTGGCTTGACCTTCTGCTCAGACGATTGACTGCCGCTGTTGTCAGAACCGTTAGCCTTAGACATCAGTACTCGCCTTCATACCTGAGCCGATATCCTGGCGCATCACCACATTAACCAGCACCGGTTTGCCGGACGCGAAAGCCCGCTCCAGCGCTGGTACGATCTCTTCCGGTTATTCGCAGAATTCACCATGACCGCCCATCGCGTCGACGATCTTATCATAACGGGTGGGAGTACAAGGAAGTACAATTTGATGACCGCTCCTGATTGCGATTATTTCATTCTTTGTTGTGGCTTGTGGCGGGGGAGGTGGTGGTCAAGCGAATTAAATCCCAGTTGCGGCTGTTGGAGCCGATCAAACAGTTGATGAGCAGACATCTGTCACCATTTCAGGAACAGGCACAGACAGTGATGGGACGATTGCTACCTATCAGACCCCCTGAAGTTCCACGAACCGCTGATAGGGTCCCTCTTGAGCCACGAGTTCGTCATGGGTGCCAATCGCTTTGATCTCGCCCCCATCAAGGAACACGATTCGGTCCGCTCGCTTGATCGTCGAGAACCGGTGGGCGATGACGACTACCAGACGCCCCTTAGCTATCTCGCGTAGGGTTGCCGCCAGGGCATGCTCCGATGCCGGGTCCAACGCAGCAGTGGGTTCGTCGAGGATGAGTATGGACGTATCGCGAAGCAGGCCGCGAGCGATGCAGAGGCGCTGCTGTTGTCCGACGGATAGAGTCCCACCCCCTTTGCCGAGCACGGTGTCGACACCTTCAGGTAGCGTCCGCAGGAACTCCAGGCATCCGGCGCGGTCTAGCGCATGCGTCAGCTCGTCAGCAGTTGCATCCGGGTTGGCGATGAGCAAGTTCTCGCGTATCGACTCGGACAGTAGCAGGTGCTCCTGGAACACGTAAGTCGTCTGATCGCGCAGCGCATCGATGTCGATGTCGTCCACGTTCCGACCGTCCACGCGGATAGCGCCTAGGGTGGGATGGAGAAACGCAGGTATAAGATACGCGAGGCTGGTCTTGCCGGCTCCGGTCGGACCGACGATGGCTGTTATCTGGCCGACTTCGAGATCGAGGCTGATGTTCCTGAGTGCCTGGTAACCGTTCGGGTACACCAAGTCGACACCCTCGAAGCGAATCCCCTGACGCACGTTGTCGATCTGCGTGCCACCCTTGCGGTCATCGTCCGAGTCGTAGTCGATGAAGAAGAATACACGCCGAATCGCGGCCGCCGGGCCCTGCAAAAAGATCCAGAATCCCCCGATTCCAAAAGCCGCAAAGGCTATTTCGAAGAAGATGCCGATCAGGACGCCGAAGTCGCCTGGCGTCATCTCGCCGTCGATGATCTGGTCGGTAACGACAATGGTGACATAGAGCCCGGCTACCAGCCCGATCGAGCCGATGATCACAATCAGACCGATCAGAACCGTCAGATCGAAACGCTCCCGAAAGAACGACTCTTTGCTGCGCTCGGCGAAGTGCTTCAGATCGCGGTCCATGCCGCCCAAGCTCTGCACTGCGTCGATGTTGTCTACCGACTCTTCCATGGCATTGGTTGTGGCCGCACCGGCAGCTCGTTTGTTCTGGCTCATGCGCCTTATGAGGCGAGCGGCGGGGAGCGAGCCGAGGAAGGTCAGAGGAAGGATCGCCCAGGCGGCCCAGACGATGACGGGCGCTACGTCGCCGTAGGAATAACGGATCAGGTACATGTTGATGACGGCCCCGACGATCATGAAGAAAAGCCCCAGCGTCAGGTCGATGCAGGTCTCAGGGATCGCTGCCGAGTCATACAGCACCCGATAGACCCCATCACCGATGCGTTGATCGTCCAGGGTTGTCATGGGCAAGCGCGTGAGCTTTCTGAACAGGCGCGTTCTGAGCGTGTTGGCGATACGCTGGACGAGTCGTACCGTTACCCAGAACTCGATGATGCCCCAGATGCCGCCGGCTTCGCTCCAGCCACCGCTAGTGGCATTCTCCGCCTGGGCGGCGGCATCGGCACCCCAGGAGCCCGAGTAGAGCTCAACGTAGTTGCCTTCGCCGCCACGACTGCCGATGACTACCGCCATGAGGGCATAGAAGGCCGTGAGCGTGAGCATGATGGACATGGGTTCCATGCCGTCAATGAATGTGAGTAGAGGAGTCATGAAGGGCGGATAGGGAACATCACTCGCGCCCAAGGGCTGCTCTAGCACAACGTTGTCGATGACGAGTTTCGCCAGCCACGGCATCATCAGGCCCGGCAGGATGAGCCCCGCCATGAATACGAACTTGGCGACAAAGAGAAGCTTGGCCGAGGCGATGACCTTCAGAACGCGCCACAGGAGTGCGACCACCTCTCGCGCCGTGATCTCGGGCTCAATGTCGATACGGTCGTCGAATCGCTGCAGGGAGAACGACCGCGACAAGAACCCTTCGTCGTAGGATCGGGTCTCGTTTGCCGTGACGTCACTCATACCGGGTCATGTTCCAGTTCTGCGGTTACGAATGCGTGGTAACGACCGCCCGGAATTGCCATCAAGTCGTCGTGGGTTCCGAGTTCGGCGATCGCACCGTCTTCCAGAAAAGCGATCTGATCTGCGCTTCTTATAGTGGAGAGCCGGTGGGTGATGATGAACACGACCCGGTCAGGTCCCCACGCGGCAATATTGGCAAGGACGCGCTGCTCGGTCTCTGCGTCGAGGGATGCCGTCGGCTCATCGAGGATCAGAATCGGCGTATCGCGCACGATCGCTCGGGCTATGGCGAGGCGTTGACGCTGGCCGGTCGAGAGTTTGCTGCCGCGTTCGCCCAGCTCTGTCTGGTACCCGCCATCGAGCGTTACGATGAACTCATGCGCACACGCGACCTCGGCAGCGACTCGAATCTGCTCAAGTGACGGTGCTTTGGCGGCATAGCCGATATTGTCCGCGACCGATCTGGCAAAAAGGACGTTTTTCTGCAGTGCGATCGCCGTGTTCGCTCGAAGGTCATCGATGGCGAAGTCCTTCAGGTCTATTCCATCGATCTCGATTCGACCTTGCGCGGGGTCGTAGAGACGCAGCAACGTCGACATCAGGGTGGATTTGCCCGCGCCGCTGGCGCCGACGATCGCAGTGATAGTTCCGGCAGACGCACTCATGTCGATGCCGCGCAAGACCGGCCTCCCTTCCTCGAAGCTGAAGTGCACGTCGTGCCAGGTGACGGTGCGGATTGTTGCGGGGAAGACTCGGAGGTCATCGGGATCAGTGATTGCGGGCTCCAAATCCAACAGGTAGAAGGCACGCTCCAACCCCACGAAAAGGTCCTGCAGCATGCTCCAGGTGCGCACCAGACCGGAATCGCCCTCGACAAACCCGGCAACATGGTCCCTCGCGTTCTGGAAGGAGCCCAGGTTCCAGACGGTAAAGCCGATGAACGCCACGACCGCGGCACCCAGGAAAGTCTCGCGATCGTCGATGACCCAGCTCACCATGACGTACTCGGCTGCGATCAGCAGCAACGCCCCCAGTGTCTTGACGGAGAAGCTCAAGACGGTCATGTCCATACGTATGGCCAAGGCGGCATCGAGCGCGCGATGGGAATCGGCATTGAAACGCGCCAGGAACCGACCTTCCGCACGGTTGGCCTTGACGACCTTGATGGCCGTCAACGACTCCTGCAGTCGCGAAGTGAGATTGGAGTACGCACGCCGATTGGCGAGGGATCTGCGACGCAGTCGGGGAGTGAACTTGACGGTTAGCCATATCATCGGCAGGCCGACGAGCACGCACGCCGCCGCGATGCGCGGATCGAAAAAGGCGATGAAGAACAGGCCCACCACCAGACCGTAGATCTGCATGAGGGTCCCGACGATGCCCTCTTCAAGCAAGCTGTTGATCATGGCGCTGTCCTGGTAGACGCGGAAGATGGCATCGCCCACGCGTGACTGGCTGTGGTGCTGGAGCGACAGATGCTCCGCTCTCTCGACCATGGCTACCCGAAGGTTCTGGTTGACGCTTTGCCAGACCCAGGAAAAGTAATAGGGTAGTACCAACGCCAGCGGGAGCGCGATTAGCAGCAGGATTCCCGCTGCGATCAGCGTCCGGTTGCGCACGACCTTGCGTTGGCCGGGTGTCAGCACGCCCTCCGGTTGGTCGACTTCATCCCCTGCGTCCGACGCCGTCTCGTCGACATAGCTCTCGTCCAAAAGGAGAGTGGCCGCTTGAAAGGGCTGCAGCTTGGTACCTACCAGGATCTTGTTGCCGATGACATCGGCCGCGAACAACCCGCCGGCGGCAAAACCTGCGGATATCAGCAACCCGACTGCAAACAACACGATCAGATGCTTCAACATCGGTCGAACAAAAGGCCAGGTCTTCCAGACCAGTTGGGCGATGCGGCGTGCACTGATCTTAGGCGCCGCGAGTGACTCCGAGGTACCCCCATAGATTTCAGCTGAATCTGACGTATGGCTCACGGGTCAGTCCGTCCCTGTATGTATAGGGCGGCAACCCGGCATTGGGCGCGGTGTAGATATTTCACATCGTACACTGGAGCGTTCTTCTGTAAACTCAGGACAGTTCCGAAAGTTCGAGTATGTTGGGAATCTGATCTTCCCAGCCGAGGGCCATCAGATGGATGCCGGCGCAAATCGGTTTGATCGCTGAGATCACGTCGGCCGCCAGCCTTGCGCTGGTCGCCTTTACGTCATCTGCTGTCTTAATCTGTTCGATCAGGCTGTCCGGGATATCGATGCCCGGTACATTCTCATTCATGTGCTTGGCCATGCGCGCCGATTTTACCGGCAGAATTCCTGCCAGAACATGCACGTTGAGGGGCGCAATTCTGACCATGAAAGCAGCGAACCGCTCTGCGTCATAGATAGCTTGAGTCTGAAAGTAGACAGCACCGGCTTCGACCTTCTGCTGCAGGCGTTCGATTTCGGTATCCAGGTCATCCGCGCCTGGATTGACTACTGCACCTATATTGAACGCGGGATTGCTATCCAGCTTGTTGCCCGCAAGGTCTGCCCCTTTAGTCAGTTGTTTGGCTGCGTGGATCAGATCCATCGTGGATAGATCATAAACGCCCTTGGCATCCGGGTGATCGCCCAGATGGGGTGGATCGCCGCCCATGCAGACCACGTTTTCGATTCCGAGGGACGACGCAGCCAACATGTCGCCTTGCAGTGCAATCTGATTTCTGTCTCTAGTGGTCATCTGCAGAATGGGTTCGACGCCCCGGTCCAGCAGCAGGTGGGCTGCGGCCATCGGCGCCAGGCTCATCCTGGAGTTGTGGGAATCGGTTAAGTTAAATGCGTCGACGCATTCCGCAAGCATGTCCGCTTTCGCGAACAACCGACTAAGGTCGGTTCCTTTCGGTGGGGTGAGTTCGCTGGTAACGATAAACTTGCCGGCCTTCAGCTTGCTGGTGAGACTAGTCAATTGACACCTGTCGCAGTGATGATTTCAGAATGCCACTGATTCTACCTGTAGTACGTCAGCCTGACGAATGAATTTTCCGCCGTCTGTCTTGAAAAAAAGGGGAGCAGCCGACTTCGCCTGAGCCATTCCCTTGCCTAAAGCTCAGCCGAATGTTCTCATACGCAGTTGGCCCCATCCTTAAGGACACCTCATCTGTGGACCAGAAGCAGATCGATTGGTTGAGCTTTGGGAGCACTATTGCGCTCATCTTTGTGGTGTGTATTCCCCTGGCACTGTCTCCGCAGAGTAGCGGTAAGCTGATCCAGGATACCTATAACTTTATCGCTTCCAACTTCGGCGTGATCTACCTGTATGTGGTACTGGCCCTTTTTGCATTGCTGGGCTGGCTCGCCTTTGGCCGATACGGCAAGGTGAAACTCGGTGCTGCCGACTCGAAGCCGGAATTTACCACCGCAAGTTGGGCGGCGATGTTGTTCTGCGCCGGCGTCGGCGCCGGGTTGCTGTATTGGGCAGTGATCGAATGGGGTTACTACTATGCTGCACCACCCTATGGGGCGGAGCCAAAGTCCACCCAGGCGGCCGAGTGGGCTGCGAGCTACGGACTATTCCATTGGGGATTTTCCGCCTGGGCCATCTACTGCTTCCCGACGCTCGCCATCGCTTATCCTTACTACGTTAAGAAGGTGCCGTATCTGAGACTCAGCACTGCCTGTCATGAACTGTTGGGCAAAGACGGTGAAACCAGCTATCGGGCTCGACTGATCGACCTGGTGTTTATGGTCTCCCTGATCGGTGGCACCGGGACTTCTCTCGGGCTTTCCACCCCTATGATTTCCGCCTGCGTGGCTGAACTGTTTTCACTAACGCCCGGATTCAGCCTTGACCTCGGCATCGTCCTGCTGTGCGTTGCCATGTTTGCCGTATCCGTCTATCTGGGACTGCAGAAAGGCATCAAGAATCTGAGCGATATCAACATGCTAATCGCTATGCTGTTGCTGCTGTATGTCCTCATTGTCGGCCCCACCCTGTTTCTGATTAAGATGAGTAGTGACAGTTTGGGCTTTATGGTGCATAACTTTTTTCGCATGAGTACCTGGACCGACCCCATCGACAACACCGGCTTTGTAGAGAGTTGGACGGTCTTCTACTGGGCCTGGTGGATCGCGTACGGCCCCTTTGTTGGATTGTTCGTAACCAGGATATCCATGGGGCGCACGTTCCGGCAGGTGATCGTGGGCATGCTCACTTTCGGCAGTCTGGGTGGCTGGCTGTTCTATATGATATTCGGTAACTATGCCATGTACCTTGAGATAAACAACCTGTTACCGGCACTGGATATCATGAATAACCAGAGCCCGGCGAGGATGATCGTCGAGGTATTCCTGACTTTACCGCTCAGTCAACTGGTGCTGCTGCTCTTCTGTATCGTCAGTCTGATTTTTGTGGCCACCACCTATGACTCCGCTTCCTACACGCTGGCATCCGTGGCCTCACGCAAGCTGGCGCCAGGCGACCATCCGGCCAGGTGGCACAGGGTCTTTTGGGCACTGGCTCTGGCCATTCTGCCGGTCACCCTGATGTTTATCGGGGGTCTGCAGGTGATCCAATCGGCGGTACTGGTGGTGTCATTGCCGCTGCTGTTTATAGGTGTACTGATGGCGGTATCGCTGCTCAAATCCTTGCGATCAGAGGAGGGCAGGTGACGCACCCTGTCAATCCGGGATTGCATTTCTATCCAGGCGTCGCTCCATGATGGCGCAGACGTCTTTGGCAAGGTTTCTTCCGATCAGGAGGCGATTGCCAAACTCCAGGTAATTCTTGGCGGGCCCAAGCGCTGGCCAGATCGGCAGATCATCGTTGTTGGGGTCTCCGGTTTTGGCAAATTCGGCCCAGAAGCTAATCATGAATTCCGTCAATTCCACATCGACGGAATCGGTGGGCAACCAGCTATCGTGATTGTCAAAAACATAGGGGATTTCCGCACCATGGTATGCCTTTAGTTTTTCGCCGCCGGCGCCTGGTCTGATGCGCGTGAAATGATAGTGGTAAACGTTCTGATTCTTCTCACTCATCCTGGTTGCTATATACTTGGAAGTACAGAGCATTTCGCTGCTGGTGTAGAGCTGATCCATCGCCACCTTGGCATCGTCAGGGTGCAGCAGTGCCTTCAGTTGTTCAGCATCCTGCTTGTAATTCACAGCAATGTCGTCGAGCAACTCATCATAGGTCAACTCATCTTTTACATACATAGACCACTCGTTGGCATTGCTGCCGATCATCAGGTCGACCCGGTTGTGATTGCCTTGACGCAGCATTCGGGCAGGCCTGTCAGGCAGAATTGTGCCGTCGATGTTGACGTTGAATGAATGCGTTGCGGCGAACGTGCCGGCGGCCGCAAGGATCTCTGCCGGCGACTTACCGCGCATATTGATGAGGGCCCTATCGTCATTTGCGATCTGCAGGAGTTCAGCCAGCTTTACGCCCATCGATTCCTCCTGCTGCAGGGCCTGGGTGTTCTTCAGCAGATAACCGCCGCTCTGGGAAATGGCTCTGTGAAACAGTCCCTCGGCCAAAGGGGACAGGATCAGGTAGGCGATGTCTGCAGCACCGGCGGATTCTCCAAACAGTGTGATTCTGCCCGGGTCGCCGCCAAACTGTTCGATGTGGTTGGCAACCCATCTGAGGGCTGCGATCTGATCCAGCAGGCCGTAGTTACCGGAGATGCCCAGCGTAGATTCACCGCTCAAGAGAGGATGGGCCAGGAACCCGAAGGGTCCGAGGCGGTAGTTGATGGAGACCACCACAACGCCCTTGGCAGCCAGATTTGCGCCCCGATAGTTGGGTTCGAATGCCCAGCCGGTTTGATTGCCACCACCGTGGATCCATACCATCACCGGCTGCTTCGATTCCTGCTGGAAGTTTGTCGACCAGATATTCAGGTACAGACAGTCCTCGCTGATGGGCTCCGCCTCGACCGTGCTGGCATCGGCGTTGGCGAATGCCGTTGCCACGGTTCGGTACCACTTGACGTTGCCGTCGCCCTGGGGGCAGACGGGGGAAAATGCATCCGCGGGCATGACAGCATTGTCCTCTGAAACGGGCGATGGTTGGATGGATTGCGGCGGCTGCCAGCGCAAGTCACCGACCGGTGGCTCGGCATAGGGGAGACCGCGGAAGAGGACACTCGTGCGAGAGCCATCCAGGTACTCACCGGAATAGATGACATTGCCGATATTGACACGCGGATTGCCGTACACGCAGGTAGACGCAGCGATCAGTAAACAGCAACAGGAACAAAGGAGTTGTCGTGCCATGTCATTGTCCTCGGCTACTGGTGGATCTCCATCAGACCCTGTTTGACCAATTCAGTATGCCCAACGATACCGATCACCTTGTCCTCGTCAATCACCGGAGCCAGCGACAGGCCGAACTTATCGAATAGCCGGGCACAATAGCGCACATCCATGCGCGGGTGGACGCTGACCATGGGCTTGGACATGATCTCGTAAATATTGACCCGTTCCGGCGCCCGGTCCTGGGCCAGAACTTGCTTGGTGATGTCTGACAACAGCACCAGACCGAATTCATCGTCATCATCACGCTTGGCGACGATCAATACGTTGGCATCTTTCTCCTGCAGCGCTTGCAGAGCGTCCTGGACCGTCATCAAACCATCCATCTCGATAAACTGTTTGCGCTTCATAACGTCCTCAACCCGGATCACCCGTTTGCCGCTCACAATTCCTCCTCAACCCTGTTGGACAGGGTACTTATCTGATGGCTGACGCCGACGGCATCCTCCACATCGATCTGAAAGGCGATGCCGCTTCCCGGCTTATCATCGAACCTGCCAACTCGATTGATCTCCTCCAGAATGCGCCGACTGAGATGCTCTTCCACCAGCATCAGTAAGACGTCCCGCTGCGTCTCCAGCGTCAGGCCGAGGAAGGTCTTGGATCGCTCCACTCCCTCGCCTCGTGCATTGCTGATGACGGTGGTACCGGTTGCACCGGCGTCGCGTGCAGCATTCATGACCTCCTCGGTCTCGCTGTTCTCCACAAATGCAATAATCATCTTAAAGTGCATCGTTACACCTCCTGTCTTGTTATCTGCATAACGGCCTGTCGGCCTTTCCTACCTGCGAGAAAAATTCGCGTATCTGGCGGTGAGATCAGCCAGCTGAGCATAAGCCATAACGGTGATCATTGGAAAAAGACTGGCAAAGGCGATCAGGCCAAATCCATCCACGATCGGGTTTCTCCCCGGGATGGTCTCCGCCAATCCGAGGCCAAGGGCAGCTACCAGAGGCACCGTTACGGTTGAAGTCGTCACACCGCCGGAATCATAGGCCAGCGGTATGATTCGCTTGGGTGCAAAGATCGTTTGCACCACGACTACTATGTATCCAGCGATAATGTAGTAGTGGATGGGATTCCCCACCACGATACGATAGCAGCCGAGGGTAATGCCCGTGGCCACTCCCAGGGCAGCCGCTACACGCAGGCCCCAGACTCTTATGGCGCCACCGGACACCTGGTTTGCTTTGATTGCCACCGCGATGAGGGCCGGTTCGGCAATGGTGGTGCTGAAGCCGGTCAGAAACGCAAACAGATAGACATAGTGGTAATCGCTCCACCGAACAATTCCGTCTACCGTGTCTGCGGGCAGAATGAACGACGGGTCGGTCAGTTGGGTGGCCATCAATCGACCCAGCGGAAACAACGCTTGCTCCAGACCAAGCATGAATAGCGCGAGCCCGATAAGAACATAGACGAATCCGATTCCGACCTTGCTGATATTGGGGACGGGTTTGCGAATCACCAGCAGCTGAAAGCCGAGGATGATCGCAACGATAGGCAAGATGTCGGTCAGTGCAGATCCGAGCTGGAGGAAAAACTGATAAATCGTTGTCATCACATCACCATCCCGAAAATCATCACGAATATCATCGGTGACAGTGAAGCAAATGCAATCAGACCGAATCCGTCGATGAGTGGATTACGCCCCTGAATTGACGCGGCCAATCCAACTCCCAGTGCCGTTACTAATGGCACCGTTATGGTCGATGTGGTAACACCGCCGGAATCGTAGGCGATGCCGATAATTTCCTCCGGCGCGACGACGGTCAGCAGCACCACCACCAGGTAACCGCCGATTATGAGGTAGTGCAGGGGCCATCCCTTTAGAATTCGCAGCACCCCGATGACGATGGCAAGACCAACCGAGAACGCCACCGTCAAGCGTAATCCGGTGGCATAGAACGTCATGGCTCCCGGCTCGTTGTCAATAACCTTGCTGTTCGCAGCTACCTGCGCTGCTTCGTTGGCGACCGCGAGCAAGGCAGGTTAGGCAATCGTGGTACTGAATCCGAGTGCAAAGGCGAAGATCAGCAGCCAGACGACACTGCCTTTGCGAGCAAACGCATTCGCCATCGATTCCCCGATGGGGAACAGCCCCATCTCAAGACCGTATACGAAGAACGTCAATCCAAAGGTCACCAGTGCAAAGCCCACCAGCATACCGCCGGGATCGGGAAGTGATTTATTCAGGACAAAGAACTGAAAGAAGAGGATGACGAGGATGATCGGTGACAAGTCCCGTACACTGCGCAGTATTGACTGCAGGAATGCTCTGAGTGCTTTTGTCAATGAACTGTCCTGGACGAATGAAAACCTGCCCGGCTGCTGTATGGCTCCGACAGTCCGAGAAAACTAGGTAAAGGCCCGCCACAGGCCGGTTGAATCTATTATAATCTGATCCCCCGAAAGATGAACCAGCATCACGCATGCCCTGGAAGTGCAATGAATGCCATGAAAGCGCAACTTCTCTCGCCCGCCGGGACCCTCAAGAGCCTGCGCTATGCTCTCGCCTATGGAGCCGATGCGGTCTACGCAGGGCAACCCCGTTACAGCCTGCGGGTGCGGAACAACGATTTCAACGACCCGGATCTTCTGGCTGAGGGGATCGAGTTAGCGCACAGGCAGGGCAAGCTGTTCTATCTGGCCAGCAACCTGGCTCCCCACAATGACAAGGTCAGAAGCTACCTGCGCGATATGCAGGCGGTGATCGCCATGCAACCTGATGCCCTCATTATGTCGGATCCGGGACTGATCATGCTGGTGCGGGACAACTGGCCTGATATGCCCATTCACCTGTCGGTGCAGGCGAACGTGGTGAATTACGCCAGCGTTGATTTTTGGCAGAGACAGGGCATCGCGCGCATCATCCTATCGAGGGAACTGTCCCTTAAAGAGATCGCCCAGATTCGGCAGAAGTGTCCTGATGTGGAGCTGGAGGTGTTCGTACATGGCGCCCTCTGTATCGCTTATTCCGGTCGATGTCTGCTATCCAGCTATATGAGACATCGCGATTCCAACCAGGGAGCCTGTACCAACTCGTGCCGTTGGCGATACCAACTGCACGAGGGGGGTGAGAACGACAGCGGCGACATTATTCCGACTGTCAGTACCGATGCGGAGGAGGTCTTCCTGCTGCAGGAAGAGCAGAGACCAGGCGAGCTCATGCCTGTCTATGAAGATGAACACGGTACCTACATCATGAATTCCAAGGACCTGCGGGCAGTACAGCACGTGCAACAACTACAGCAAATGGGTATTGAGTCGATCAAAATAGAAGGCCGAACCAAATCGCATTACTACGTAGCCAGGACGACTCAGGTCTATCGTCAGGCAATTGACGATGCCGAGGCAGGTATTGATTCCAGCCGTGCCTTGATGGATAAGCTCGAAAGCCTGGCCAATCGCGGCTACACGGAGGGATTTTACCGTCGCCATGTGCCGGATGAGCTGCAGAGCTATGAGATGGGGACCTCCAAAAGCGATTTGCAGAGATTCGTCGGTGAAGTGGTCGGCTCCGAGTCTGATGAACGGTCATTGCTGATCGACGTTAAGAATCGTTTCTCTGTAGGGGATCGCCTGGAACTCATGTCGCCCGCAGGCAGTGTCGACTTCACCCTTGAGGAGATCGAATCCGAGAAGCACGGACCGGTAAGCAGTGCACCGGGGTCCGGCCATCGCGTCAGAATTCACAATCCCGGCATTCGTCCTGACTTGGCTTTGCTGGTGCGGTATCTTCCCGAGCAGGAAGTAGGATAGCCCGAGCACATGGCAGAATTAATCGCCTCGACCCGGCAGCGTGCCAGAGCGCCCTTTCACGTACTGGTTAAACCGATCGGTCCCCTCTGCAATCTCGATTGCGAATACTGTTTCTACCTGGACAAGACGGAGATGTACCCGGGTTCCAAGTTCAAGATGTCCGATGCGACGCTTGAGACTCACATACGAGAATATATAGAAAACCAGCCGCAGCAATGTCAAGAGGTGAATTTTGCCTGGCAGGGCGGCGAACCCACGCTGATGGGATTGGACTTCTTCAAACGTGTCGTTGAATTGCAGCAGAAATACAGGCGACCGGGCATGCGGATCGACAATGCCCTGCAGACCAATGGCACCAAACTGGATGCCGCCTGGTCTAAATTCCTTAAAGCTAACAATTTCCTGGTGGGGATCAGTCTGGACGGTCCCAAGGAACTCCACGATCGTTATCGCAAAACAAAAGGCGGAAGGGGATCCTTCGATCAGGTCAAGCGGGGATTGGACGCGCTGCTTGACGAGGGCGCTGAGTTCAATGTCCTTACCGTGGTGCAACGCCACAATGGTGATCATCCAATTAAGGTGTTTGACGGTCTCAAGGCACTGGGCGCCACGCACATTCAGTTCATCCCCATCGTCGAACGCGTGGGGGAGAGCGGTGTCAGCGCACGCAGCGTCTTGCCGGATCAGTTCGGGAAATTTCTCATCACGATATTCGAGCGTTGGCGTAAGGGCGATATAGGGCGTATTTTTGTCCAGCACTTCGATACTGCCCTGAACGCTACCATGGGCAATCAGGATACGCTTTGTGTCCACGCCCGTCAGTGCGGAAGGAGTGTTGCTCTGGAACATAACGGTGATGTCTACTCCTGTGACCACTATGTGAACCCGTCCCACCTGATTGGCAATGTCAACCAGCAACGCTATGTGGATATTATCGATAGCGCGGTACAGACCAGTTTTGGTGAGGCGAAGCAGAAGGAACTGGCATCCCGTTGTCTGAAGTGCAAAGTACTGCATCTGTGCAACGGTGGATGTCCTGTACATCAGTTTACGCCGGTGCGGGAAAGTCAGCATGATCTCAACTATCTGTGCGCCGGATACAAGGCCTTTTTTTCCCACATAGAACCTTACATGCAGGCGATGGCAGCAGCACTGCGACAGAGATTACCAGCCAGCGAGTACTTTCGTTTTCTGCCGGACAGCAAGATGAAAGTAGGTCGCAATGAGCCCTGCCCCTGCGGCAGTGGCAGAAAATACAAGCTATGCTGCGCTCGTTAGCAGCAATTGTCCGAAGCATCCGATCCAATTGTTGGAATATTGACGACTGAACTCATTCGGGACGGGCTCCCAGTTATGCGAGGTCTGCTCGAGTCTCGCCAGACTCCTTGTTTTCAAGTAAAATAGTCAACAAAAAGCTTAACTAATAGGCCAACCCCTGGAGCACCTCGTTATGCGAACTGAAGTCATGCTATTTGTCCAAGACGTAGAATCTTCCTCCAAGTGGTACCAACAGCTACTCGAAGCCAAAAGCGGTCACGGTGGCAGTGAATATGAGATGATCGTGGATGATGAAGGGAGCTTGCTGTTTCAGCTCCATCATCTCGATGGGGACGAACACAACGTGAATGTCACGGCCTCAACCAGCCGTGGTGACGGCGTCCTGACCTATGTCCATGTGGATGATGTGAACCGGATTCACGAGCGTGCTAAAACCATGAACGCAAATGTGCTGACAAATCCTAACTATATCGAGTTGGCAGGTCATACAGAGTTCATCATTCGGGATCCTGACGGGTATTCGCTGGCCATCTACAGTAATGGCAAAGTGTAGCCAGACTGTCCAGGTCCACTGCGGATCCAACAAGGAGCTTTCGACTGACGATCAGTGCCTGGCTTGCTGACAAAGTGGTTCGTAGTAAAACCGAACGAAGTAGATTACGCTGCCACTGCCATGTTGCGCAGTCTTCATCAGATCCAGGATATTTTTGAAACCTGACTCTTTTGCCATTTGCTCCGAGATATCTTCGAAGCTGATCTCGTGTATCGACGTTACGACGATATGCCCTTCATCCAGCGTGTAACGGCCGCCCGACTTTACGTGGGGTCGCTTCCAGATTCGTACACTGGTAGTTACGTCACCACTCTTGACCCGTTCGCGTAGTTTCTTTGTGAATTGCATGGGCTGTACTCAAAAGGGGCGACTCATGGATGTGTACCCATGTTGTCCGAATTGTGTCCCGAGCCTGCAACCGATTGTCGATGTCAAGACGAGCCGAGCAAAGCCCCTCGTCATTCCCAATGAATTGCAGGCGGCACTGCTGGAAAACAGCGAGACCGGGCAAAGATTCGAACCATTCACCAAGTTCAGACAGCGGGAGTACACTGACCATATTGCATGGGCCAAGCGCGAAGATACCAAGAGGAAACGACTGGCCAAAATACTACCCATGATCGAGAAAGGTGTGGGCATGAATGACAAATACCGAAACTGACTCCCAACCACCTTTGACCAGTGCTTCCCACGCTAATCCAGAGGTTCAGTTGCCTCCAGCGTGATGCCGAACCCGCTCAGGCCGACATAGTTATGTTCCCGACCTGCCAGCAGGCGAATGGTGGTTGCGTTGAGATCCTTCAGAATCTGTGCGCCGACTCCGATCTCTTTCCACTGTTCCATGCGACTGTTCTGCGATGAGTCCAGCGGTCCGTCATCCTGTAGATCGATGGCTCTCTCGTTACTGTCGCGCAGATAGATGAAGATGCCACATTCAGCCTCGCTGATGTGCTTCAGGCAGGTTGCCACCAGATTGCTATCGTGACCGGACTGGGAGCCAAATACGTCATCCAGCAGGCGTTCGCGGTGAATGCGCACCAGTACAGACTTGTCTGCAGCAGGTTCCCCGAATACCAGCGCCAGATGATCGATCTGGTCGAATGGGGTGCGATAGGTTATAGCTCTTGCCGGACCCACCAGGGTGGACACTTCAAACTCCTCCACTCTCTCCACCAGGTGTTCTCGCGTTTGCCGATAGGCGATGAGAGCGGCGATGGAGATGATGGTCAGATTGTGTTCGTCGGCAAATTCCAGTAATTGGCCTAAACGCTTCACGCTGCCATCATCGTTGACCACCTCTGCCAACAGACCGATCGGTGAGCAACCCGCCAGTCGGGCCAGATCCACGCCCGCTTCGGTGTGACCAGAGCGTACCAGTACACCCCCTTCGCGGGCGATCAGTGGGAAGATATGGCCGGGCCTCACAAAATCGGCGGCACTGGTATTGCTGTTAGCCAAACCGAGAATGGTATTACAGCGTTCCTCCGCGGAAATGCCCGTGGTTAAGCCGTGCCGATAATCCACCGAGATGGTGAAGGCGGTCTGTAACGGGGCATCGTTGGCATGCACCATGGGGTCCAGTTGCAGCGATCTTGCCAGGCCACGCTCCACCGGCACACAGAGAATGCCACTGGTGTGGCGGATCATAAAGGCGACCTGCTCAGGTGATGCCTTGCTGGCAGCCATGATCAGATCACCCTCGTTCTCCCGGTCTTCATCGTCGACCACAACCACCAGATCACCATTGGCGATAGCTGCGATGGCATCTTCGACGGTGTCCAGTTGCTTTTCGACCATAATTCGATTTGCTCCATGGGTAGTAGGGGCAAGTATGAGTGAGGATGGCTCAGGATTCTAGCGGTTAAGGGAGAAAATCAGGTTGGCTCCCGTCAGAGCGATGCACTAAACTGCCGCCAACCCAGCAGGCGTGCCGGGGGATCGTGCCGACACTCGTGCACGATGTTCAATTATCAACGAGAGTGGATGGCAGTGATGAGTGTCAAGCCCGGTCGCGAAAAATGGCAAGGCACGATGACCGACCGCGAACGGTTTAACTGCCAGATGCACTACCAGCCGGTGGACCGCTGTTTCAATATGGAGTTCGGTTACTGGAATGAGAACTTCGAACGCTGGCCCCTGTTCGCCGATAACGGCATCAAAAACAATTGGCAAGCGGATGTATTCCTCGCGTTCGACATCATCAAAGGGATCAGCGGCAATATCTGGATGCATCCCGTCTACCCGCCGAGGATCGTTGAGGAGCGACAGCACACTAGAGTCATCATGAATCCGGATGGGCTCCTGGCGGAAGTCCCCAAGGATGACCATGACACCATTCCCCATTTCCTGCAGGCGTCGGTGGTAACCCCGGACGACTGGAAGCGGTGTAAAGAGGAAAGGTTCAGGCGCGATGATCCAGAGCGCAGCATCGATGTGGAACAACTTAGGGCACGGCATCCGTCGTCGCGGGACTATCCCCTCGGCGTCAACTGTGGCTCCATGATCGGCAAGGTTCGCGACATGCTGACATTTGAGGGGCTGGCTTACGCCTGTTATGACTACCCGGACATGGTGGAAGACATGGTGGAAACCTGTTGCTTGCTGGTCGAAGATTCTCTTGACCAACTGCTACCTCATTTTGACCTGGACTATGCGTTCGGGTGGGAAGATATCTGCTTCAAGAGCGGACCCCTCGTCAGTCTGGATTTCTTCACCCAGGTAGTTGTACCGAGATACAAACGAATCGGCAGCAAACTGAAAACGGCCGGCATCGACCTCTGGTACACGGATTGTGACGGCGATGTCAGGCCGTTGCTGCCCGGATTCCTGGAAGCAGGCATCAACTGCCTGTTTCCGTATGAGGTGAATAGCTGTGTGCATCCAGCGGAACTACTGAGCCAATATGACGGGGAGTTGCGCATCATGGGTGGCTTCGACAAAATGGAAATGATCAAAGGCAAACAAGCGATCAAGAATTATATGGAGAGCCTCGTTCCTCTGGTTGAACGGGGTGGCTATATACCCTTCTGTGATCATCGCTGTCCCCCGGATGTCGACCCGGATGACTACATTTACTATCTGGAACTCAAGCAGGCGATGTTCGGGATGGACTGACGGGTTTCGCGTCTCTCTTCTCCGCTACGATCACCTCCGAGGCGATGCCCCAGGTTACGACAATCTGCCAATACCGCACCAGCCACCTGTCGACCGGTAGGTGACGCCGCATATTGACGGGTCGGCATCCTCCTACCCAACTGGGGTTGCTGGCGTAGATCCGTTGCCACAGTCGCATGACTAGCCCGGATAACTGAGTCGGTCCAGGGGTGATGCCCACCAGGCATAACAACCCGTCACTGCTGAGGACGCGGTCAGCTTCGGTCAGCACAGCATCGATCTCCGAGCGGCAGAGAAGATCCAGCACGTAGGTGGAGAGAAACCGGTCCGCAGATGCATCTGCAAGTGGCAGTGCCGGATCGCCCGTCGTCTGCTCGATCTCAACCCGGTCGTCAAACGACGCCAATCGCTCGGCAGCCAAGCCCCTCATGGTGGCGCTGAGATCACAGCACCAGTAGCTGGCGTCTTCGCTGAGATGGGATTGCAGTAGGCGTTCCGCGAGGCGGCCGGTGCCGCAGCCAAATTCAACAACGCGTCGAGCTTCGGTGAAACGAGCCTGGTCGATCATCTCGACGAGGGCGGGATCTTCATAGAAGGCTTGTTTGTCCTGGCGGCTGCCAAAACGATCGTAGAAGGCACGAGCCTGATTGCGGGTTAACGAGTTTATCTTATTCGCCTCACAGGAACAGTAGCACCACGTGGCTGCCCTGACGATTGATAGACCCCCGCCCAGCATTGTACATAGATCGGAAGCCGTCGCATACCAACCCACGGCAGGGGTAGAGAGACGACTGCAGCAGGCGCCATATGCTAGACTCCGTGATTCGGCCCCAGCAACGGAATACCCCTTTGTCCGTCACAAAAACCGCTCTTACCATCGCTGCGATTTGCTATGCCTCGTGTGCAATGGGCGCAGAAGAGCCTGAAAACACAGCAGACACCGGCAAGCAGATATTTGATCAGGTGTGCTTCACCTGTCACGGCACCGGCATGCACGACGCACCGGTGATAGGGGATGGTTTTGCATGGGATCCCCGCAAGGAGAAAGGGATACCCGCTCTGCTGCAAAACGCCCTCAACGGACTCGGCTACATGCCACCGCGCGGCAGTTGCACGGATTGCTCGGACGCAGAGATTGAGGCTGCGGTGAAGTATCTAGTCCGGGATTAGGCCTAACTCTGTAACGGTATTAATCGGCGCACCGAAAAGTGTTCTGTCCTGACACGAGTGGCATTTACGTTGGGTTTGATCAAGGTTGTTCGCAGAAGGGGCAGGGCGTCGCGCGACCCCCGTCCTTTTCTCCGCGAGGTTCGTAGGGCAGTTTAGTAATTCTGAATTCCCAACGTATTGTAATCATGCAATTGAGCATTCTGAGTCGCGGGGTTTGTGAGGACAGTTTACGTAATTCTGAATTCCCGGCGTATTGTAATCATGCAATTAAGCAAGCTGTCCCCACAATTGGGTACGTGGAAGGAGGGGTACCGCCGGCGGGCCCGAAGGGGCTCCTGACCAAGTGAGGGTAGCTGGGAGAGCCGCGCGCCGCGGAGAAGAGGAAGCCCCAGCCCCTTCTGCGAACAGGCCTGATTAAACCTAAAGCACCTTTGGCGTCAAGCCTGCTACAAGCTTCCACGATTCTGATAAAAGACTGCTTATACTCTATAACAGTCATTAATAGTAACGAGAAATAGCTCCTCTATCCCCCCAACTTGCGGACCTCTTCAACCTTGATCTTCACTGCATTCTGGATCGGCTGCTTGACGCCCTTTTTCTTGACGGCTGCCTCGAGCTGGTCGAAGATCGGGCCCTCCTTGGAGAGTTCGGCAGTGCCCTTGAACTGGAATCCCTGGAACTTCTCCGGCTTGCAGACGAAGATCGCCACTCTCTTGTTCTGCTCCAGATTGGCCCTCGAACCCGGGCTCATGATGTCGGCGAACGCGAGGTGGTCCTCATCGACAACCATGATCGAGCCCTTCGGGCTCACGTTGGGTACGCCATCATTCGTGGCAGTGGCGACATAGCATAGACCCACTTCCTCGATCAGGCTCTTGTGGGCATCTTCGATCATTGCCATTGCAGTTCTCCTGGATCTGTGGATCCACAACCCTATGCCGTATGGACACCCATGTCAAAGGCAGGCTCGGTAGGGGGGGCACCAACAATACAGATGGATGTCCAAGGGATTTGGTAAGATACCAAAGTCAAACGTTGCTTGGGGAAGGCTGGATGCGAGAAGACTGGATTCTCTGGACCGCGATCGCCGTCGTCTCGATCCTGTCGATGCCGGCTGCCGGGGCAGATAACGGTTGGCCTACGGCCTGGTTTGAGGCCCCTCGAACTGCGGGCGAACTGGGCATCGACAGTTTGTCCCAGAGCCCAATGCTCGACGACCGGGGTCTGCCGCCAGTCGAGCAACGCTTGCCGGACGATCCGGTTGTCATCGTGCCTCTTGAGGAAACCGGCCGCTACGGCGGCAAAGCACGCATTACCCTTGGGGATAGCTGGCAATTCTTCAACTGGGAAGCAGCGCTGACTATTTCGGCTGATATGCGCAGCTTCCTGCCAAATCTCGCCCGTTCCTGGACTGTCAGCGAGGACGGTCGCGTTATCACCATCAATCTGCGCCCAGGTATAAGGTGGTCAGACGGTGTGCTCCTCAGCAGCGATGACTTTGTGTTCACCTTCAACGACTTGTGGTTGGATCCAGAGAACTCGCCGGTCACCTCGAGGCTGATACTTGGTGGCAAGATCGTCAAGATAGATGACCTGACGTTCCAATATGTGTTTGCAGATCCCAACCCGCTGTTCGTCAACCTCATCGCCCAATACGGCAATTTCCTGGTTGACCCGAAACATTACTTTCGTAACTACCACCCAGCCTATGTCGATCGTGACGACCTCAATGAACGCGTTAGCGAGATGGGATTTATCAGCTGGATGGCGGCGATCGATGCCCTGCGCAATGCCCGCGTCGAGGAAAGCGCTGACACGCCAACACTGCGGGCGTTTCGAGTCGTTAGCCGTACACCGATTATGATGCGATATGAGCGCAATCCGTATTACTTCAAGATAGACCCGGCGGGCCAGCAATTACCCTACATCGACACGATCGAGGCGGAAGTGATCGTCGACAATGCTGAGCTTGTAACTGCTATGGTAGCGACCGGGCAACTTGACTTTGCCGCCTATGCGCTAAAAACACAGGACATACCGCTGCTGAAGTTAGGTGAGCGCAATGGTGCTATCAAGGTGTATATATGGACCCGGCTGCACGCCAGTGACGTTGCCATCCAGCCCAACTACAACTACGCGGACCAACAGCTAAGAGACCTTTATTGGGACGTTCGATTCCGCCACGCGCTTTCCTACGCGATCAATCGCCCGGAGATGAACGAGATCATCTACTTCGGTCGAGGCGTTCCCCGGCAGGTGACTGTGCATCCCAGCAGCACATTCTACGACCCGGAATTCGCATTTGCCCACACCGAGTTCAACCCTGAGCGTTCCCGAGCTCTTTTTGACCAGATCGGCCTTAAGGACGTGGATGGCGACGGCATGCGGGAGTATCCGGATGGATCACCCCTTATCATCACCCTGGAATTCCTTGACTTTGAAACACCCAAGGGAATCTCCATGGAGCTGGTCGCCAATTACTGGCGTGATGTGGGCATCGATCTGCGTCTGAAACTGGTGAACCGCAGTCTGCAATCGGCCAGAGCCCAGGCGGGAGCGATGCAGATGACCGTTTGGCATGCTGATCGAGTGACCGACATTCTGTTTCCGCTGATACCGGATTGGTGGGTGCCCCGCTCAACCGGTTGGGATCGGGGAATGTGGAATGATTGGGCGCGCTATTACCAGACTGACGGTCGACTTGGTGAGGAACCGCCGGCGATTATGAAGCAACTGCAGATGTGGACCGACGAAATGCGAATGACCATGAACGATCAACGTCGACTGGAAGTTGGCAAGAAGATCCTCAGAGTGGGCGCCGATAACCTTTGGGTGATTGGCACCGTGGGGCTGGCCCCGCATCCGGTCGTCGTATCGAAACGACTGCAGAACGTCCCAACGAACGGTATCTGGGGTTGGGACAATCGCTGGACCCTGTCATATCATCCTGCCACCTGGTATCTGAGCGAGTGACACGATAGAGTGATCGTGAAGTGGAGTGACCTTTACTCCAAACGGGCGCATATTGAATCCACGAGGGAGCCCCGTGTCGGCATTCGAAATCTTCAGGCAGGCCTGTCAGACTGAACTCGCGTCGCTGCAGCCCAAGCTCCTGGCGGCGGTTGACTGGAGCGCCGAAGATCTACACGACTCAGACGGACTTGCTGAGAGAGCTTCTCGATCACGCCAAGACCCGCTCGACCTGGCATCGCGAACGGCTTCAGGGAGTCGATCCAGCGACCTTCCGTGTGGCTGATCTCGATTCGTTGCCCACTATGAAGAAAGGTGACGTCAACGAACACTTCGATGAGATCTCGACCGAGCCGCGACTCACCAGATCCTGGTGCGAATCCCATCTCCAGCAAGGCAATCCCTATACAGATGGAACCTTTTGCGTCATTGCCTCGGGTGGTACCAGCGGTCACCGGACCGTGCAGGTGTATACGGCACAAGCCGCCGCCGGGGTAATCGGCCTCGGCTCGCGTATGGACATACGGCACATGATCAGGACAGGAGTGACGCCAGCTCCGGGCAAGGTGGTGTGGATCGCTGCTGCACCGGGTGGCGCGCACGCCACGGATGTGTTTGCGCGGCTCGGCGGCGGCTTGACCGATGGACAGCGCTTTGCCGTAACAGATCCGGTCGGCGACGTCATTGCCGGGCTCAACGAGATTCAGCCCGCGATCATCATGCTTTATTCGTCCTACCTCAAGCAACTGATCCAGGCACAGAGCGATGGCCGACTCAGCATAGCGCCGAGCCAGTTGGCGCTCACCAGCGAGACGCCAAGTCCTGCCGACATGGCAAAGGCGCAAGAGATCTGGAACTGCAGCATATCGTCCAGCTGGGCATCTGTGGAGTTCGGCGTGATGGGTCGCAGCTCCTTTTTTCAGGAAGGACATCTGCTATCGGATGACCTCCTCCTTATTGAAGCCGTGGATGAGCATGGCCGGCCAGTGCAGCCCGATACACAGGCGCCCAAACTGTTGATTACCAATCTCTACAACAGGTCCATGCCCCTCATTCGTTACGAACTGACCGACCAACTGACGATCTATTCGTGGCCCGCAGATTGTGGGTCATGCCTGCGTGCAGCTTCACTCGTCAGCGGGCGGCTCGACGATCACTTCGTCTACGACGGCGGCACCCCTGTTCACTCGCACCTGTTTCGCCACGTGCTGGAACAGCGCCCTGGTATCCTTGAATACCAGGTCAGGCAAACCAGGGATGGCGCAACCGTCTCGCTGGTCGCGGGCGGCGCAGTTGACCCTGTCGATATCGGCGCCACATTGGAACGCGATCTTGAAAGGACCGGCGTGCCCTCGCCCCGCGTGAATATTAGGCTGGTGCCATCCATCGAGCGGACGACGGCACAGAAGCTAAAACGCTTCATCGCGCTACAAGAATAAGGCGCCGTTTCCGGTGAAGCCATTCCGGCGAAGCCAAATTGACATTTTCGTCCCAAGTCCTTATAACAGGGGTGCGCTCTGTTGACTTAAGGAAAGGAGATACCGATGACCGTCGAGACGTTTCGTAGTGAGGTAAAGGACTGGTTGAGCGAGAATTTCAACGACAAGATCAGAAGCTCCGCTGAAGGGAGCGAAGAGCGCAAGCAGTGGATCAGCAAGTTGGCGGGCAAGGGGTGGACAGCGCCACAGTGGCCGAAGGAGTATGGCGGAGCTGGACTCGACTTCCAGGAACACATAGGGCTGGTGCAGGAATTGCGTGCCGCCGGCGCACCGACGCTGGCTGACAATGGTGGCCAGGGCCTGACCATGATCGGGCCGACTCTGCTCGAGTACGGAACGGAAGAGCAGAAGTTGCGTCACCTGCCGAAAATCGCCAGCGGCGAAGTCCAATGGTGTCAGGGATACAGCGAACCCGGGTCCGGTTCCGATCTAGCCAGTCTCGCCACGAAGTGCGTCCTCGATGGCGACCACTTTGTACTCAACGGCCAGAAGATCTGGACTTCCGGCGCTCAAAACGCGCAGTGGATCTACGTGCTGGTCCGTACCGACTCGGACGTACCGAAACACGATGGCATCAGCATGGTTCTGGTGGATATGGATCAGCCCGGCGTCACGATCAGACCGATCAGGCTGATATCCGGCACATCTCCGTTCTGCGAGACGTTCTTCGACAATGCCATTGCATCCAAGGACGATCTCATTGGTGAACCGAACCACGGTTGGACCATCGGCAAGCGGCTGCTTCAGCATGAGCGATCCGGGATCGCGGGCCTCGGTGCCGGCGGCGCAACCACTCGCCCGGCCAAGCCTCAGAAGTATTACCTGGCGGAGCTTGCCAAGAATTACATTGGGGAAACTGACGATGGTCGGGTTGCCGATCCGTCTTTTCGCGATGAGATCATTCAGCTCCAGCTCAATCAGAGGTCGTTCCAACTGACTCTGGCGCGAACACGGCAAGAGAACGCCTCTGGCAAGACCATCGGTCACGCGACCTCGATCTTCAAAGCGGTGGGCGCCGATCAGGACAAGGCCAGCTCTTCCATGCAGGTCAGGGCGATGGGTTCCCAGGGCAGCGGTTGGGAGGGTAAAGGTTTCACACCAGGCGAACTGGGAGCCACCAGAAACTGGTTGGGTGCCCGCGCCAGCAGTATTGCCGGTGGAACTAACGAAGTGCAATTGAATATCATTGCCAAGCGGGTACTGGGATTACCCGACTAGGGGTTGCGCCCCTCTGCCTGCTGTTGGCTGGGTTGAGGTATTCGAAACCTGACGTTTATGTAGCACCTTAATAACAGTTTGTCGTTGCTGCTATCTTCGCTCATCGATGCTCTGGCATCCTGCATGATCTCTTCGCTTACACAACATCAATTGCGCGATCATGCCCCTCAGTGGGAAGCCCGGCTGAAGACAGACTACCATATCCGTCAGAAGGTTCTGGCCGAAGCCATACCGTTCTACGGTGGCGGTGATCCTAGTGTACTGTCCCACAATTACGTGGCCTTTTTCACTGGCCTATTTTATCCCTGGACTTCGACTGGGCGTCCCCGTTGATAGTCCTAATCGGGGCGCCCGGCGAGGGTGCCCAACCCACGGCGTCCTCGCGCCTTGCCAGGAACAAAATATGCCGACCGAATAATGACCACTTAATTGCGGGACAGTACACTAGCCCCGCCAGCCGCGATTTGCGTGCGCTTCAACATCCCCATCATTTGTAAATGTATTCACAACTACTTACAGGTCTAAGAGACATTGCTGAATGGGCGTTTGATTTGACCAATCCAGTGACATGGTCTCTTGCCATCTTCCTTGCTTTGGTGTGCACGAGCCTTTTAGGTCCGCGTATTGGATGGGGAATAAGATGGCCATTTTTCTTTCTAAACAAGCTTCAGTGGGTACTGAGTAATCCACTGCGGTGGTTTTTTAGGACGACGGATGGCAACTGGGCCTATGGCCTGTTTCTGTTGCTCTTATGGAGTGCTGTATTCCGATCTATTGGCTGATGATTCACATACTGCTAACACCAGTCCGCTTAGTCAGTGCCATTTACTTCAATATGTTCCTTTTCTGGACTCTTACCGTCAGCGATGGTTTAAAGGAAATCTTCAATCCGAAGCTTGGTCGACTTCGGGGCATGCACGGCCTCAAATACCTCGGCCACTGGCTAACGGGCTTCCCAATCAGGATTGTTCATTTCTTGAAAAGAAATACGCTGATGCTTCTTGAAGGTATTGTCATGACCGGCTTTGATACGCTCTGGCCGACGATGACGATGTGGCACGGTACTTCGTTTGAAGGAACTGCAACGGACATTGCTCAGAAGGGGCGATGGTATGTCGGCAATCGCGATCATGTGGGTGCCGGCGTATATTTTGGCGTTGAACGAAGGGTGGCAGAGCATTACGCAAAGGCAACAGAAGGCACCAGTGAAGCAATTGTTGTGTCGCGTGTTACTCTATCGTTTTGTCGGCCAACCTGGACCCTTCCGCGAACGATGCGATCTTTTGTTGGCTCCCGCGGGAAAGAACTCAGCGCAAACCTGAAATGGCCATGGCGGGCAACTGAACACTGGCGCGGCGGCAGTGGCATGAACTGGTTTGAATACTGCCTGATTCAGTCAAACAAGACCGGCCAGTATGTAAAAGTATGGAGGGCAAGACCAATCGCCGTATTAAAGGGTGGAAAAGTTTCCCGTATCTGGGGTGGTTTTTCACTCAGGACCGAGAACTCAGGTGGCAACGTCTTAATTGCTGCAACATGGTTGTTAAGTGCGTTGCTGTATTGGTACTTTGATCCGATATCATTGTGGACCATCGGATTGATCTCTGAAGCACTATCTCTTTGCCAATCGGGTGTAGCGTTGTCGAGTGCGATGGACTGTCGGTTCATAACCGACGGGTTTGCTGCATTAAGGAAGTGAGAAGTAAACGCCCCTTTATACAACAGTTGTCATATGTTTCTTCCATCGACGGACTATCAAGAACCCAAAGTCTTTTTAAGTGTCCAGCGCCTGCTTAGACTTGCTGGCAAGACTAACGTATCGGACGTTGACGAAGTGCGACTCTTTTCTAGAGGAACGCTGCCCCCCGGAGCAGCAGTGCCTCGTTGGTGCCGTCTTCGATCATCGAAGCCCTGGCATCGCGCATGATCTTTTCGATGACGTACTCTTTACTGAGGCCATTGCCACCGTGGATCTGCACCGCTTCGCTGGCTACCTTGAAGGCAGTCTCGGTGGAGAGTGCTTTAGCGCTGACCGCATGGCTCAGTGAACCCGGAGGATTAGCCATGTTGTAAAGCATGGTGCGCCGTGAGAGAGAGCGAGCCGCCTCGACCATCTGCAGCATCTGCATCAGTTTCAACTTGATATTCTGGTGCTCGATAATGGCGACTCCCCCTTGCACGCGCTGCTTGGCATAGGTGATCGCCTCGTCCAGTGCAGATTTGGCGCAGCCGGCGAAGGTTACGCTCATGCCGGTGTTGGCGCCGGTCCAGGTGTTGTAGCCCAGCATGACGTTGACCCTGGCACTATCCGGAACCACCATGTATTTTTCCGGGATGACCACCTCCTCGAAAAAGATCTCGCCCTGATTAAGGGCACGCTGGCCGTGTTTGTCGAGTGACTTTCCCCTGCTGATGCCAGGTAGATCCAGGGGCACGATGCAGATTGCCGTGCCATGCATGCCCTGATCCGAATCCAGGCTGACGTGCAGAGAGGCGTGGGTGGCGATGGTGCCGTTGCTGACCCAGGCGGATTTTTGACCGGTCAGAACATACTCCTTACCCTTCTTAACCGCCTTAAGCTGGGGTGCCATCAGTGGATTGCTGCTGGTTGGTTCGCCCGCCAGGATCCAGTCGGAGCCGTGATCGGGTTCGGTGATGGCCCAGCAGCCGATCAATTCAGCCTTGGTATCCTCGGCATAGGCTTTCGCCCAGCCCTGTAGTTCGGGTTCTCTGGATGCCGCCGCATAGGCGAATGGCGCCCCGGCAACGGCGATACTGATGGCTAGGCCGCTGTCGGCATATCCCAGCTCTTCGTTTATCTGAATGCCGCCGAGGGGGCTGAGTCCAGCTCCGCCGGCTCCCGCCAGTCTGCGCGTATGCAATCCCAGTTCGCGGTAGGTCCGGTGTACATCCCAAAGTTCCGAGTCCTTGGCGATCACCTGCTGCGGATCAGCCAGTTTATCCAGTCGAATGCCGATAGGGCGCATCACTTCGTTTCCGAATCGCCTCACCATATCCCGTGCGGCGATATCCTCTTCGGATAAACCAACGTCAAGATCCGGGTAGCTCATAGTGCCTCCTTGTTACATCTGTTTTCGCTAAGATCAGCAGTCAGTCGGCGCCTGCAAAGAGACAACCGTCGACGTAGTCATAAAAAGAGTGTTCATCCATCAGTTGACGCCCGCGAAGAGACAACCGTCCACATAGTAATCAAAAAAGTGTTCGTCCATCTCCAACTCCAGATGTTCTGCCCGTCTTACCAAGCTATCCAACAGGTCTCTGTGGGGTAGCGAGCAGAGGGCAATGGATGCGCCCTCCAGAGCGGCGTTGCCGATCTGACGTATGCAGCCGTCGGCAATGTCCGGAATCATGCCGATGCCTCGTGCTGCCCGGGTATCCAGGTACCGGGCGAAACCGCCGGCCAGGTATAACCTGTCTACCTGATCGATGGTCAGGCCGGCGCGATCCAACACGATCTTGATACCGGCGCTGTTGGCTCCTTTTGCCTGTGCCAGTTCCGCAATGTCCGCTTCAGACAGGTAGATATCCGCACTGCGGTCGAGAAAGAATCGATCCTCACCGTCAACGTAACGACCGTTCGCATCGATCATTTGCTGCATAACCAGTTCATTCAGCAGGTCGATCAGGCCAGAGCCACAGATGCCTTCCGCCGGGCCATCATCTATCACCCGGTAATCTGATTCACCTGTCGCAGAGATCGCCACTCTCTCGATCGCTCCCTTGAGCCCCGGCATACCACAGCTTACCGCCCCACCTTCGAATGCCGGTCCTGCGGGACACGAGGCCACCAAGAGTTGGTCGCGGCATCCGCAAAGGATCTCGGTATTGGTGCCGATATCCATGAGCAGCATCGGCTCTTCACGCCGGGCCAGATCCACAGACAGAAGGCAGGCAGCAGCGTCTGCGCCCACGTGGCTGCTGATAATGGGCAGACCCACCACCCGTGCATCGGGATGGATCGGTAGTCTCAGGCGTCTGCCGGTGCTGGCGACGGCGGTGGAGGCGCGCTCGCCGTTGCGCAGTTGCACCTCGGTGATGGAACGGAACGGCTTTTGGCCGATGCCACTTACGTCCAGACCGAAAAAAAGATCGCGCATGGTGGTGTTGCCCACCACCACCATCTCGTAGATCTGAGTCGTGTCGACGGGAAAGTCCTCGAGTGCGTGGGTGAGATATCCCGTCAGGGTTCTCTGTTGCAGACGCCCCTTGTTCTCGCTGTTAAAAAGTATACGCGACATGACATTGCTACCCGCAAACCGCTGCGGATTCTCAAAGGCGGACGCTGCAACCAGATCTCCGCTCTCCAGATCGATCAATCTAACGGCGACGGTGGTCGTCCCCACGTCCAGCGCAACACCGTAGATGGCACCGCCCTGGGCGATGGATTTGCCATCCAGTAAGACACTTTTACCCCTGCGTGTAACCGCTGGATTAAGGGGCGTATCCTGAAAACTGGTAGGCAGGTGCCGGGCTTCCTGTTCGATGCGCATCTTTTCCCTGCGCAGCGTGTGGCAACTGATACGTCCGCTGTTTGCACTGATGGTGGCACGACAGGAGAGACGAAATCTGCCTTGGAGGTGCTCCTCCTCAGGCGATATGGGAGAGAGAAGTTCGCCACCTTCGCTTACCTCCACCAGGCACTCTCTGCATTTTCCGTTTTTGATGCAGGAGGTGGGAATCTGTACGTCCATCTGTTCCGCGCATTCAAACAGGCTCTGACCGACCCTCGCCAGGGTGGTCCTTTTGTCGATCTCAACTTCTACAGGCATGGCACTCAACGTTCAGAATTCTTGTCTGAGGGCTGCTATATGTTCCGGCGTACTGCCGCAGCAGGCACCGATTATGCTGGCGCCGCTCTCCAGCAAGGCCGGGATTTGACTCGCCATCTGCTCAGGCGTCTCCTTGTAGATGAGCTGCGTACCTTGCCAGACCGGCTGACCGGCGTTCGGCTGGGCCATCACCGCCAGATCGCAGTGTTTCCGATAGCGTTGGGTGACCTTGATGGCCCAACCCATATCCACCAATGTACCGCAGTTTATGCCGATCATGTGGGCACCGGACGTCTGTGTAAATTCGGCGGCTGCCTCAGGGCTGATGCCCATCATGGTGGCGAGGTCGGTGCCATCCAGTCTTACATCATAGGAGAACGAGGCGATTACGCAGGGGGCGCCCGCCCCGAGTGCTGCCTCGATGCCGATGGCGGCTTCCTCGAGGGCTGTCTGCGTCTCTACGATAATGCCATCGACACCGGCAGCAACCAGCGCCTCGGCCTGTTCGATCAAGGCATCCCTGACTTCCTGCTCACCTACCTCACCGAGGGGTGCCATGATGCCGCCAAACGGCCCGATGTCGCCCAGCACATATCCATCGTTATCGCCGAATGCTTTTCTGGCAAGCTCGACCGCAGCGGCGTTGATGGATTGCACATAGTCAGCATAGCCATGACGCGCCAGCATCAGACGACAGGCCCCGAACGTGTTGGTGATCAAGATGTCCGAGCCGGCGTCCACATAGGCCCGCTGTATTTTCTCCACCTTGTTCGGGTGGGCAACGTTCCAGTGATCGCCACACTCGCCCGGCTTGAGTCCGGCAGCCTGCAGTTCGGTGCCCATGGCACCATCGCTGAGCAGCGTGCGCTCGGAAATGCTGTCCAGTAGAGACTTTGGTAGCTCTGTCGTACCTTTATCCCTGGAATTCATGATCCTCGTGCCTCTTTTTGATCTATTGGTGTGCTCAACATAATACCAATTATGGAAAAGAGCGGAGAGATGCAGCCGGCTTCGGTGACGCTGAAATGGGTCCGGGTATCCTTAAAAAGTGGCAGCAATTGGACGATACGCTCAGGATCCCAGTAATGTCTTTTGATCCGTCCCGGTGACAGAAGCGCATCCCCTTCCATCTGCACCAGTACCGGAAATCGTGACCAGTGGCAATCCGGAAACAACTCCCGTACCTGCTGGATGAATTGTCGTCCCATCAATTGCAGCAGGGTCCGACCGATATAGTAGTGGAAGTGGTAGATGGAATAGTCACCGTTGAGCTCGGCCATCATCTGGCTTGATTCGTAACCGAGAGAAAGAGAATAGGTGTAAAGGTTGCTGCGTTCCGCCATCCGAGCATTCAGTCTCTCGTGGAAAATCTCGGGACCTTCCTTGAGAGCAACGCCGCCATCGATCCACTCAGCATCAACTTCGCCAAAGCAGGCCTCAGGACGACTGAGTTTGCTGATGGCACGTCTGGCGTGATTGAGGCATTGCTTGACTTCACGGCTGGCTTGTTCACCCAGCGCAATGGTTTCCCGTATTTCCCGCAGGCGATTATCTTTTGCGCTTGCTTCTATCAGCAAGCGCTCCTTGTCCAGAACGATCTGTTGCATCCGTTACCGGTGAGTATCAGACAGGTAGACCCAGCGTCCGTGAAACTGCATGCACTGCGTCGGCGGCGTTGCTGCCGAAGCCATCCGCTTCGATCTCCTTGGCATAGGCCTCGCTTACCGGCGCACCACCGATCACGATGCGCACCTCGTTATTGCCCTTGAAGTGATCGACGATGGTTTTCATGTAGGGAAGGGTGGTGGTTAGAAGGGCGCTCAAACAAACCACTTGGGCCCCCTTGTCGACCGCCTGCTGAAAGTCGTCAGTATCGCAATCGGTGCCGAGGTCCATGATCTCAAATCCCGCTCCTTTCAACATCATGGCGACGATATTCTTGCCGATATCGTGAAGGTCCCCTTTGACGGTACCGATGCACACAACGCCGAGGGGCTTATGGCCGGAATCTGCAAGGATCGGCTCTATCAATGCCATTCCGGCGTTCATGGCCCGAGCCGCAATCAACACCTGAGGGACGTACACCTCATTTTTTGCAAACAGGTCGCCGATGTGGCGCATGGCAGGAACCATCGATTCCATCAGGATTACATCTGCGGCGACGTTATTATCCAGGTCTTCCTGAACAAGCTCCGGAGCTGCTTTGGCATCTCCCTTGACGATTGCATCGAACAACGCCTGGTTTTTTGACATTTGCTTCCACCTTATTTCGGCTTTTGTAGAACGCTCTAGTTCATCATAACATCTAATTCGCTGGATTGACGCTGATCAAGGTTAGCTGGAGTAACCCACAATATGGCATCGGATTGGCCGGATTGACGCTGATCAAGGTTAGCTGGAGTAACCCACAATATGGCATCGGATTGGCCGGATTGACGCTGATCAAGGTTAGCTGGAGTAACCCACAATATGGCATCGGATTGGCCGGATTGACGCTGA
>Ga0187827_10001275_pt1 | contig 37612 bp, 32 predicted proteins | sample ETNtaG_39_FD_167969 | JGI IMG/M metagenome (GOLD analysis project Ga0187827, IMG submission 167969) | Marine microbial and viral communities from oxygen minimum zone, Eastern Pacific Ocean - ETNP2014_SV_150_PacBio MetaG (Illumina Assembly) | ecosystem: Environmental > Aquatic > Marine > Hypoxic...
AAAGTTTTTGTATTTCTTCAGATTCAAATCTTCCTTTTGAATTTAGAGCAATTTCATGAATTAAATTATTGGCAGAAAATAAGATATCAAAATCTTCTCTTAAAATCATAGCTGCCCCTCTATCAACATTATCAGCCATATTTTTTAAGATGCCTGCGACATAAAAAAGTTCATTACCTAAAGAGCCATCAGCACCTTGAACAAACACTACTAATTCTGTTCCTATATCCGCTGCTATTGAGTTTGCTAGTTTTCTGCCTAATACAATTTTTTTTAAAGATGTATTGGTTAAAAAGTTTCCTTTATCAATATGGTTAGCAAAATCAAAATGCTGAAGCTCAGATTCTGGATTAATTCCCCAAAACTGCGTGCCTGCTGATTTTGTTCCTGAAGAAATTAATCCAAACCCATAGCTTCGTTCGACCAAACCGATATTATTTTCTTTTGCAACTAAATGTATTTCTTCTGTATTTTGTAGTGATTTATATATTGAACGATCATCAAGATAGCCCTCGGCGTGAACCTGCACCTCACCAATAATTAAATTCGTTGTGGTAAATTTTGTTTTTTCAATCAGTCCTACGATCATAGATTGAAAAATAATTAAAACAGCAATACATAAAGATACGGATAAGATTGTCACATTGGTCCTGGTGGGATTGCGCCACAAGTTACGCCAACTGAGTTTTGTTATTTTCATATCCTTTTTTTCAATCACTATTGTTGTAGCTTACGTAAAGAAAAAAAATCATCATTGATTGTTAAATCAAATTGAATTTTTTTCCACTGAATAGCCGTTGACTCACCTGGCTCGTCAACTGGAATCATCATCATTTGAGTTGGTATTTTCTTGCCATCCATCATTTGAATATTTGTAAAATTGAGTGTACGCGAAAGCTGTAAATCTTCATCATAATAGATTATGCTTAATGGAATATAATTATCACGAAAAACAATAACTTCTACTTTGCCCCAAACAACCGCAGCATCCTTTTTTGGAATACATGAAATTTCTATAATATTTTTTCCTTCTCTTTTCCCTTCGTAGGTTACGGAAAAAGTATAATCCTTAACCATACGTGATTGTTTGACCAGATCATCATTGGTAAAATGTGACCCCATCCAAGAAGATGCCATCATGGAAGAAGGAATTTTAACAACACGCTTAACCTTAGGCATATAGTTCCAAACATTAGCATCAACACGAAGTGTAGTAAGTCCTTTTTCTTTTTTTGGCTTTAATACCCTGATCAAATGTCTATCTTCTCCTTTGGACCACTGTTCTAACGTAAGTGCTCTTTGCCAATTTGTTGTTGTCACCGATAAGGTAAGAATACCATAACTCGTATTTGAACGGTAAAGATCATCAACGCTATCAAGAATTTTTTCAGGATTTAAATTTGATGCAAATACAAAGTTGGGAAGAAAAATTTTAAATATAACCCACGCAGCAATAATGGATAGTCTTACCATAATAGAAATAACCACTCGGTAACAAATAATTTATTATTGTGTTTCAACCAAATTGCCATCTTTCCAGATACCTTTTTCTACGACTCCATTGGTATATGTAAGTGCTCCTTTTCCATTAAATTTACCTTCTTTCCATTCTCCAACATATTTTTCTCCGCCTGGATATCTGTAGGTACCTTGTCCATTTTCAAAATCATCTTTGTATTCTCCAATATATTCAGCTCCATCGGAATATGTATAAATTCCTTGTCCGTGCTTTTTACCATCTTTAAATTCTCCAACATATTTTCTTCCATCTGGCCATGTCATGGTTCCTTGTTCGTTAAACAAACCATTTTTGTATTTTCCAACGTATTTTTTTCCATCTGACCAAGTTTCAATTCCTTTGCCATCAGGAAAGCCATCTTTCCACTGTCCAACGTATTGGGCTCCATCCAGTGTTGTAAAAGTTCCCTGTCCAGTTGCTGAACCATCTTTAAATTCTCCAATATGTTTAGATCCATCTGGCCATATCATGGTTCCTTTTCCTATTGGTAAACCTTCTCTAAATTCTCCAATAAATTTAGATCCATCTGGATATATAAGGGACCCTTGTCCATGTCCGATTTTCTTACCATCTTTAAATTCTCCAACATATTTGATTCCCCCTGGCCATGTTTCGATTCCTTTTCCGTTTGGTAATCCATCTTTCCATTGTCCAATATATATTGCTCCCTCTGGATGCGTCATGGTTCCCTGTCCATGTCTCTTACCATCTTTGAATTCTCCAACATATTTTCTTCCATTTTCCCATGATTCTGTACCTTGGCAACCAGTCCACTGCTCATAATCATTTCCTTTACATTCGGGCAATGAACTTTCTGTCCATCCAATGTTACAAAAAAATAATACTAAAAATACATAAGAAAGTAGTTTCTTCATTTATTTTTTTCGTTTTATTAATTCACCCTTTTTCCAAATGCCTTTATCAATTTTTCCATCTGCAAATGTATAAGTGCCTTCCCCATTTGGTAAGCTATCTTCCCACCGTCCAATATATATTGAACCATCTGAAATTGTGTAGGTTCCCTGTCCATGTCTCTTACCATCTTTGAATTCTCCAACATATTTGTTTCCACTAGAATCCGTTAAGGTTCCCTGTCCGTTTGGCAAACCATCTTTCCATTTTCCTACATATTTTCTTCCATCAACGGAAATATTAGTTCCTTGTCCATGATATTTATCATTTTTCCATCCTCCGCTATATTTGCCTCCATTGGCAGAAGTATGGGTTCCTATGCCCTGCCTCTTACCATCTATAAATTCTCCAACATATTTATTTCCACTAGAATCCGTTAAGGTTCCCTGTCCGTTTGGTAAACCATCTTGCCACTTTCCAGCATATTTTGTTCCATCCGAATATTCGATAGTTCCTTTTCCATGATATTTGCCATCTTTCCATTCTCCATCATAAACGTCACCCGATATTGGAAGAGGTCCTGCTTTACCATAACAATTTGTCCAAGTAGGAAAGTTACTTCCACGACATCCTGGCAATAAACTATCGCCTCGAGCTATGTTACAAAGCAACAAACCCAAAAACAATGTACCTAAAACTTTGTTCTTAAAACAATAATTATGTGTCATTTTTTATGTTTTTTCCAAAAATCATCTTATAATATATACTATTTATTATGATCAAAAAGATTTCCGCAATTATTCTAATTCCATTAATTTTGTTTCTCAGTAACTGTAAAGCACCCACAACAGTTGTTTTTGAGGAAGAAAAACTACACAAAGGTATGACTAGAAAAGATATGGCTAAAGTGCTTCGCTTTAGTGTGCTTACGGCACACAATCCTTTTAGAAGTAATTGTTTTCATGAATATTATCCCTTAAAAAAAAAGGAGATTATTTCAGGAAAACATTTGCTTACAGAAATTCGAAGTAATCTGAAGCCAGTTTATTATATCTTAGAAAACGTAACCATACCTTCGCATAAAGCTAAAACCTTATTTTTTGGTGGCGATAATGAATGTTTACATGGTAATGGAACTTTAGAAGTTTGGGTAATGGGCCATTATGATGCCCTAGATTACGTTTCAAAAAATTAATTAAAAAAATACTATTATTTAACTTTTGAAAAAAGTTAGTTTTACTCAACAAATTGTTTCAAATTAGGTTCGGAGTAATTTGGTCCTTTCATAACTTTTCCTTTTTCATTGAATATAGGTTTTCCGTCTTCTCCTAATTTGCTCATATTTGCTCTTTGAACTTCCTTAAAACATTTATCTAAATTTATGCCATATGCATAGCCGGCACCATAAGTTACATAAAGAATATCTGTTAAAGAATCTGCAATTTCTTTTAAATTCTTATTTTTCATTGCTTCTTTTAATTCAAATAATTCTTCTTGTATCAAATCGTATCGAAGTTGCATGGTTTTGTCGTCTGGAAATTGTGGTTTAGTTCTTACTATTTGGCCAAAAATTTGCATAAAGATTCTAACATCTTCAAAATTACTCATTTTTCTCCTTATTAAATTTATAAAATTAAGATAAAATTAATTTTTGTTCAAAAAGATTTTCCACATTTTCCACAAGGCCTCATGGAAATTTTTCGCAAATTTTTTTGTATCAAATAACGGCGAATTAAGGGCTTTGTGCCTCAGATTGGCTCTTAAATCTGACAATTTTTCATAATCAGAGCAAATATTAACTGCCTTGAATATAAAATCTTCTTCATTGTTTGCTATCCAATCACTCATTTCTAGATTATGGTTTATGCTTTCTCCACTTTTTGAAATAAATTTTTTTCCTTTTAAAACCAATACTGGTACTCCCATCCATATGCTACCAAAATTTGTAGTTGTACCTGAGTAAGGAAATGGATCTAAAGAAATATCAATTCTGTTATAGGTTTCCAATAAATTTTTTCTTTTCGGAGACGATCCCTCGAGAATAAGTTGATCTTTATTTATTCCATAGTTACGAAATTTGTTTATTATATTATTTTTATAAAAATCATTATCCAGCAGATTTCTATATTTCAAAAAAAGTTTTGATTTTGGTATTTTTTTAAGAAGAGTAGACCACAATTTTATTACCGAGTTATTCATTTTATTTAAATTATTAAATGAACCGAAGGTAATAAATTTATTTTTGATCGCCGGCAATGTAGCTACCTTAATATCATAATTTGGTTGAGAAAAACTGTTCCAAATATCTGGCAACCTCCAAACTTTTTCTACAAACAAGCTTTCCTGATTTTCATCAACTACAAAAGGATCCGCTATGATATAATCTATCTCTTTGAGTCCCGTCGTATTTAAATATCCACACCAAGTTATCTGCAAAGGAGCTGGCTTGTTAATAAATATCGGCAATCTATTTTTTGCGGAATGACCTGACAAATCTATGAGCAAGTTAATTTTATCCTCTCTTATTAAATTAATTAAATCTAAATCACTCTTCTTTTTTACTTGATGCCATTTAGAAAAAAAATCTTTTAATTCGTAAGTAAGACTATCTTCTTCCTTTTGCATTAAATTGCTATATGCAACTAATTCCAAATTCATATCCTTAAGATATTTAAGTGTTTCAAATAAAAAATAACCGATAGGATGTTTTTTAAAATCGCCCGAAACAAAACCAACCATAAGTTTGGTGGTGTTTTTATTGTATTTAAATGGTGTTAATAAATTTTTATCTAATCTTTTAATTGATTTACTATAACCAAGTGCCTGATTGTAATAAAAATTGCCATTATATTGGTTTGAATAATTTAAAAAAAATAAATAGCTACTATAAGCTAAGCTAAAGTCGGGTTTAGCATCAATAGCTTTTTTAAAACAACTTGTTGCTTTTTCAATTTCATTAAATTTTGTATATAAATCTCCTAAACTAAAATTTGAAAGATGGTGATTAGGATTAATTTTTAAAGCATCTTGAAAAACATTAAAAGATTTTAGGAGTTCGCCACAATTTTTTAAAGCTATGCCAAGATTATTATAGGCATCTAATAATTTTGGATCCAATTTTTTTGCCTTTTCAAAATTAATTATCGCTTCTTTAAACATCTTTCTTGAAGATTGAGAAACGCCAAGAATATTATACAGAACAGGTACATTAGGATATTTTTGAATTAATGGTTTTACTCTTGCCTCTAGTAGGTCATAATTTTCTTTATCGAAAAGAATTTTTAAATCTTCTAATTCTACCGCATTGGGAAGAGATAATTCCGTATTTTTTATCATTTAATTATTTAATTATTTAATTAATTAAGATATTAATTATTTTATACTAAAATATATTTAAATGAAATTTAGAAAAGAATTTGACAGTTTGGGTCCAGTTATGGTGCCCTCAGATAAGTATTGGGGAGCTTCTACTCAGAGATCAAATAAATATTTTGATATCGGTGATTTTTTAGTAAGACCAATAGTTATCAAATCAATCGCTATGATAAAAAAGGCTGCGGCCATAGTAAACATTAATAATAAAGATCTTGATCCAAAAATCGGAAAGACCATTATAAGAGCTGCAAATGAAATTATTGTAGGAAAACTAAATAACCATTTTCCTCTTAAAGTTTGGCAAACTGGCTCTGGAACACAAACAAATATGAATGTAAATGAGGTAATTGCTAATCGAGCAATTCAAATACTTGGTGGAAAAATGGGAAGCAAAAAACCAGTACATCCCAATGACCACGTGAATAAAAGTCAATCAACAAATGACGTATTTCCTACAGCAATGCATATGGCAATAGCAATTAGAACAAAAGGCAAGTTATTACCTTCGCTAAAATTACTAGAGTCACAAATTAAAAAAAAAGTAAAACAATTTAGTAAAATAATCAAAGTAGGACGAACCCATTTACAAGATGCTACTCCACTCACGTTGGGTCAGGAATTTTCTGGTTATCATGCGCAATTAAAAAAATGCATTGAAAGAATCGAAAAAGCTCTTGAGGAAATATATTGTTTGGCCCAGGGTGGCACGGCTGTTGGTACAGGTTTAAACACCAGAAAAAATTTTGATAAAAAAATAATCTCAGAACTAAGAAAAATTACAAAACTTCCATTCAAACCAACAAATAATAAATTTGCTGCTCTAGCAGCTCATGATGCAATCGTAAATTTTTCTGGAACCATGAACACTACTGCCGTTTGTTTAATGAAAATTGCAAATGATATAAGATTTCTTGGATCTGGTCCAAGAGCAGGATACGGTGAACTTATTTTACCAGAAAATGAACCTGGATCCTCGATAATGCCTGGAAAGATTAATCCTACACAATGTGAGGCCGTAACAATGGTCTGTGTAAAAGTAATAGGTAATCACAATGGAATTACAATGGCGGGCTCTCATGGACATTTTGAACTAAATGTGTTCAAACCTTTAATTATCCATAATATAATGCAATCGCTTCACATAATGGCAGACTCTTCAAAAAATTTTGCAAAATATTGTATCAAAGGATTAAAACCAGACAAAAAAAGAATAAACCAATTGCTTGAAAATTCCTTAATGTTGGTTACCGCTCTTGCTCCTAAAATTGGTTATGATAATGCCTCCAAAATTGCAAAAAAGGCACTAAAAAACGGTACTACTTTAAAGGAGGAAACAATTAAATCCGGATTAATAAATGAAAAAGAATTTCATAAACTTACAAATCCAAAAAAAATGATTGGACCTCAATAATTAATAAATCCAATTAATTTAGTTAAAGAAAGATTGAATAATTTTTCTTAAATTTTGATATTTTAAAATATTATTTAACGAGTTTTGCGAAAAGATTTCATTAATTCTCTCTTGTAAAAAAAATAATTCTTCTTCGTCTAATTCTTTTTGGCCCGATTCATTCTCAAAGTATAGTTTGTCTAAGCTAATTTTATAAGACTCAAGATCAATTTTTCCATGAAAATTAATAGGCACCAAATCTATTCTACTTTTTTTCGGTATTAAAAAACGCGAATAGAAAATTTCTGAATTATCCAGATTGATTTTGGCATTAAAAATAAATAGTTTTTTCTTTTTTTGTTGTAAAATTTTACCCATAAGATTGATATTACCAATATTATTGATATTTAATTTAATTTTCTTAACTACTAGAACTGTATTTTTAAATTCTAGATTAGCACTACCTGAATTTATTATGTTTGATGAAGATGGTATTTTATTAATCTTAACATTTATTTTACCATTAATTTTCTTATTAATTGGTATTAATTTACCTAAGAATTTATTATTTTTTATAAATTTGCTATTTAATATGTTTTTAAATTTTAGAAGATTAATATCTAAATTTAAATCAAAAATTAAAAATGGAAATAAAAATAAATCTCCAAATAATTGACCCTTAAAGTAATTATTTATTAATCTTGAACTTGAAATACTTAAAATTTTATTATTCAATATATAATCAAAGTACATTTGATTATTGGGAAAAAAAACTCTAGCATTGCCATGGGTAGTTTCGTTATTTTTTTTATCAGGATTTATGCTTAACTTTAAATTTAAACCAATCTCTGGAAAGTTAATTGCAACATTTTTTGCGGGATTTTTGTTAAATTTTTTATTTTGATAATTAATTTTTATTTTTGTATCAAATATTTTGCCTTTGAGAACTAATTTACTAAACAAGCCTTTGCCGGAAATACGTAATTTTTTTATATTAGCACTAAAAAGCAAATTTTCTTTATTTGATAGATTAATTTTACTTTTTATTAGTTGAATTGATTTTTCATGTACTTTGTTATCTAAATAGTTTTTGAAATTATTAATTTCTGAATTTTCAATATTAATGACCGCATTAATTAACTCTGCTGAATCAAAATCTAACATTTGAAAATTTACCAATTTTTTAAATGGAATCTTTAAAATAACCTTTTCAACAGAACCAATGTTATTGGAACTTTCTGAAAAATTTAATATTTCAACATTTTTTAAGTTTAATCTTGGGCTTGGAAAAATATTATATTTTACTTCATTGGTTAAATCTAAATTTAAACCAAAAGTTTCAAATATTTTTTTTTCTAAATCTGATTTATTATTTTCATAATCAAAAAAAAAAGGTATTCCCAAATATATAAAAAGTGTTAAAAATATAAAACCTAATACATAGGTAAAAAAACTTTTAAATCCGGGTTGGTTTAATATGTTCATGAAAGAAATTGATAGTGTAATTTACTAACATTAAAAAAAGTATAAAATACATATTAAATGAAATACAGCAATTTAAATTATTTAAAAAATTTAAACAAAAACCAAATAAAATCAGTAATTAATTTAGATGGACCTTGCTTAATTATTGCTGGAGCTGGATCGGGAAAAACTAGAGTGTTAACAACAAGGGTTGCCCACATAATCAAAGAAAAAAAAGCTTGGCCTAATCAAATTTTATGCGTAACATTTACAAACAAGGCCGCTCGAGAAATGCAAGTTCGAGTAAGTAAATTGCTCTATAAACAAGCTACTGCAATTCCGTGGCTAGGAACCTTTCATTCGATCAGCGCAAAAATACTTAGAAGGCATGCAGCTACGGTAAGCTTAAATTCTAATTTCACAATTATTGATCGAAATGATCAATTGAGATTAATAAAAAATATTTGCAAAGCAAATGATATTGATATTAAAAAATTATCTCCTCAATTTATAATCACTATTATTGATAAATGGAAAAATAAGGGCCTATTTCCCAATAACGTTATAATTAAAAAGGGAGAAATTTGGGAAAAGGGAATTTTAAATGTTTATAAGATATACCAAGAAAAAATTTTGGCTCTTAATGCATGTGATTTTGGTGATCTAATTTTACACTGTGTATCAATTTTTGAAAAAGAACAAGATATTTTAAATATTTATTCAAATAATTTTAAATATATTTTAGTTGATGAATATCAAGATACAAATTTTATTCAAAGTAAGTGGCTCAATTTGTTATCAAAGAAACATAAGAATATTTGTTGCGTCGGAGACGATGATCAATCAATTTATAGCTGGAGAGGAGCAGAAATAAAAAATTTTTTAAGTTTTGACCAGATCTACAAAAATTCAAAAAAAATTAAGTTAGAACAAAATTATAGATCTACTCAAAATATTTTATCAACCGCTTCAGGATTAATATCAAAAAATCTTGGTCGACTTGGAAAAAAATTATGGACTAAAGGAGAGGACGGAGAGTTAATTAAGTTAAGTTGCTACAAAAATGGCAGGGATGAAGCTATAAATATATCGGATATTATTGAAAAAAAATTAAAAAAAAATTTTTCCTACAATAATATTGCGATACTTGTCAGGGCCATATTCCAAACAAGAGAATTTGAGGAAAGATTTTTAAAAATTGGAGTTGGATATCGAATTGTAGGCGGAACCAAATTTTACGAAAGAGCCGAAATAAAAGATTTAGTAGCATATTTAAGAATTGTTTTTCAAAAAAAAGATGATCTTGCTTTCGAAAGAATTGTAAATACCCCCAAAAGATCTGTGGGCGAAACAACAATGAAACAAATTAATGAATACGCAAGAAAACATAAGCTTTGTTTAGAAGATGCTTCTTTGAAAATGATAGAAATGAACAAATTAAAACCTAAAGCAAAAATAGGTTTACTTAGAATACTTGGTCTTATAACAAAATGGAGAAAAAATTTATTATTAAAGAAATACGTCGAATTAATACAAATTATATTAGATGAATCAGGATATTCCGAAATGTTAAGAAATAGAAAAGATGCAGAAAGCGAAGGTCGTTTAGAAAATATTAAAGAACTTTTAAGGGGTATGAAAGAATTTGAAAATCTAGAAAGCTTTCTAGAACATGTTGCTTTAGCAACTTCAATTGATGATGATTGGAAAGGGGAAAAAATAAATTTAATGACAATGCATGCTGCAAAAGGATTAGAATTTGATGTTGTTTTTTTACCAGGTTGGGAAGAAGGATTGTTTCCACATCAAAAATCTTTAGAAGAAAAGGGAGATGTTGCTTTAGAAGAAGAAAGACGTCTTGCGTATGTAGGTATTACCAGGGCAAAAAAACAAGTTTATATTTCTTTTTCAATGAATAGATTTTATCAGGGCAATTGGATAGAAAATTTATCTTCACGTTTTATTGAAGAATTACCAGAAGAAAATGTTGAACAAGATAGTGTAACTGAAAACCGTATCGATGATTTTGAATTCAACCAAGATCTTTCTTATAAAGAAGAAATTAGAAGCCCTGGTTGGTTAAGATTGCAAAAAAAACTAAATGAAAAAAAATAAATTATCAATATTGAAAAAAGAATTTAGTATTTACGGTATTGATGGGTATATAATTCCAAAAAATGATGAATTTTTTGGGGAATATGTAAACCCAAGCAATGAAAGATTAAAATACTTAACAGGATTTTCTGGCTCTGTTGGACAAGCCCTGGTTTTAAAGAAGAAAGCATTTTTGTTTGTAGACGGTCGTTATACGCTACAAGCACAAAAAGAAACAAAAAAAGGTTTTAAAGTAGTAGAAATTCACAAAACTAAACCCTCGGAATTATTAAGAAAAAATAAAAAAAAATTAATTATAGGGTTTGATCCAAAATTATATACACAAGCAATTTTAACAAATTTATTTACATCTAAAAACGTCAAATTAATTCCAATAAAAATAAATTTGATTGATAAAATTTGGTCAGGTAAACCCAAACCTAAATTTTACAAATTTTTTATATTGAAAACTCAATATGTTGGACAAAGTTACAAACAAAAAATAAATTTAATTTGTAATATTTTAAAAAAAATAAATTTAAAAAATTTATTGATCACTGCACCCGAAAATGTAGCTTGGTTACTAAATATTAGAGGTAAAGATAGTTCCTATTCTCCAATACCTAATTGTAATGCAATAATTAACTATAAAAAAACAGTAACCCTTATTGTTAAAAATAATAAAATCAGTAAAAATTTTAAATTCCATTTTGGAAAAAATTTAAAATACTTAAATCCATCAAATATTATTAAATACTTTAATAGCTTAAATAGTAATGAAAGCTTTTTAATTGATAAAATAACTTGTTCTCTTTTTTATAAAGAAAAAATAGCAAAAAAATATAAATATGTTGAAAAAATAGACCCAATATTTTTTTTAAAATCAAAAAAAAATAATGTCGAAATAAATAATACAATAAAATCTCATATATTCGATGGAGTTGCTTTAACAAAATTTATTTGTTGGATAAAAAATAATATAAATAGACTTAAAATTACTGAATTAAGTGCCAAAAAAAAACTAGAACAATTTCGAAAAAAAAATAAAAATTATATTTCTCCCAGTTTTGATACTATTTCAGCTTCCGGACCTAATGGTGCGATGCCTCACTACAAGGTAAATAATAATACAAATAGAAAAATTAAAATAAATGATATTTATCTTTGCGACTCGGGAGGACAATATCATTATGGAACGACGGATGTCACAAGAACAATTTGTTTTTGTAAACAATCTCGAAGAGTAAAAAATATTTTTACAAAAGTTCTAAAGGGACATATTGGTGTGGCTACATATAAACTTAAGAAAAATACCACCGGCAAACAATTGGACATTGTTGCTAGATCTGCCTTGAAAAAATCTGACCTAGATTATACTCATGGCACTGGCCACGGAGTTGGATATTTTTTAAATGTTCATGAAGGTCCTCAAGCAATCTCCAAAATTAATAATATACAATTAAAAGAAGGAATGATTCTTTCCAATGAACCAGGATATTACGAATTTAATAAGTTTGGAATTAGAATTGAAAACTTAATTTTTATAAAAAAATACAATAATAAATTGAGATTTCAAAATTTAACATTTGCACCTATTGAAAAAGATCTAGTTAACTTTAAATTATTAAATCAAAGAGAAAAAAAATATTTAAGCGAATATAATAAAAAAATATATTTTATTTTAAGTCCTTATCTTAACAAGTATGAAAAAGATTGGTTGAAATCGTCTATTTATTGATAATTTTATTCCAATCTTTTTCGGTTAATATTTTTACATTTAAATTTTTTGCCTCATTAATTTTTCTTGTTGTAGGCTTTTGTGATCCAACCACCAAAAAATCTGTTTTTTTGGTAATAGTGCTGACAATTTTTGCACCTAGATTTTCAGAAACAGCTTTCAATTCCGATCTACTTTTATTTTCAAAAGTGCCCGTAAACATAATCAATTTTCCACTTACCGGAGTTTTTTTAGTTAAAATTTTATAGTTTTTAACATCAAGTAAATTAATTAAATTAGAAACAACTTCTAAATTTTGTTTATTTAAAAAAAATTTTTTTAATGAATCGATTTGGGAAATTCCAATACCATCGATTGAATGAAGTTCATCAAGATAATTTTGACCTTTGCTATTTAATTTATTACAAATTTCAAAAAATTGCTGAACATCTAATAAATGTTTTGCTAATACTTTTGCGTTTTCTTGGCCTATATGACGAATACCAAGGGAATAAATGAAACGATCCAATGAAATTTTTTTGCTTTTACTTATTGAATTTTTTAAATTAACAATTGATTTTTCACCAAATCCATCAAATTTTTTTAGTATGTTTATATCTAAATTAAAAATATCATATGAATATTTAACTAATTTTTTGTTCCAAAAGTTATCAATAACCTTTTTCCCAAGTCCCTCTATATTGAGAGCGTCTTTTGATACAAAATGTTTTAATTTTTCCTTTAAAATATCCTGGCAACTATAATTTGGATCGGGACATCTTGTTACAGCATCTTTTTTGTTAGTATTGCTATTAAATTCTTTAACCACTTTTGAATGACATGAAGGACATTTGCTTGGAAAAACAAATTTTTTTGATTCTGAAGATCTTTTGTTTATATCTATTGAGATCACCTGTGGAATAACATCTCCGGCTCTTTGAATAGTAACAACGTCGCCTTCTCTAATATCTTTTCTTATAATCTCATCTTTATTATGTAAGGTAGCATTGGAAATTATTACACCGCCAACATTAACGGGTTTAAGTTTTGCTACAGGAGTTAATGCTCCCGTTCTTCCAACTTGAATTTCAATGCTTAATATTTTGGATATAGCTTTTGTAGATGAAAATTTGTGTGCAATCGCCCATCTAGGAGAATTTGAAACGTACCCAAGCCTTTTTTGAAAATTTAAATCATTAATTTTGTAAACGATTCCATCAACATCATATTCCATTTCTGGTTTTTTGTTTTCAAGTTCAAAATAATTTTTCATTATATCTTTAATATTGGTAAAAACTTTGTTATGCTGGCTAACTTTAAAACCCCAATTCTTTAAAAGTTTCAAATATTCTGACTGAGTTTTGAATAATTTTTCTTTAACGGATCCAAAACTGTACGCCATAAATTGAAGAGGAATTTTTTTTGTCTCAAGTGGATTTTTTTGTCTTAAAGAACCACCTGCGGCATTTCTTGGATTAGCAAATTTATTGCTTATATTTTTAAAATCTTGTTTCGATATGTAAACCTCGCCCCTTACTTCTATATTTTCAGGAAATTTTGAACCTTTTAATTTTGTCGGTATACTTTGAATTGTTTTGAGATTTAATGTTATATCTTCTCCTGTGGTACCATCGCCCCTTGATAATCCTAATTTAAATTGTCCATTAATATAGTGAAGCGAAGCTGAAATTCCATCAATTTTCGGTTCAGCGCTGATTTCTATTTTGCAATCATTGCTTAATTTTAAAAAATTTTTTATTTTTTTTAGAAAATCAACAATATTATTTTCAGAAAACGCATTTGAAAGTGAAAGCATAGGTATTTTATGTTTAATTTTTTTAAACTTACCCGAAGGTTTATAACCCACATTATTAGCGGGAGATAATTTACTTTTTAAAAATTTGTATTTGTTTTCTAGATTTAATATTTCGATTTTTAATCTGTCATATTTATGGTCCGAAATGATTGGGTTGTCTTGATCATAATATGCTTTGTTATATTCATTTAGTTTAGCAATTTTATCAAAATACAAAGCTTTGATTTTTTCTTTTTCCACTACTTGCCCAACAACTTTTTGAATTTTTCTCTTATAAAAGAATCCTTTTCTTTCTTAGTAATTTTTTTAGTTTTATAAATTTTATTAAGTATTCTATAAGAGTTTTCATACCATTCCCCTGAACCATAGTTGTATCCAAGTACTGATGCAACTTTTTGGGCCTCTTCAACTAAACCAATTTTATAATAAATTTCAACTAACCGATGCAATGCTTCTTCAATATAAATTGTGGTATCATAATATTTTACAACAAATTGAAGACGATTAATTGCAGCGGCCCATTTTTCCTGTTTCATGTAATAGCGTCCAATATACATTTCTTTTGCTGCCATTTGATCAACAATTAACCCCATTTTCCATTTTGCATCAATTGCATAGTCTGTGTTGGGATATTGTTTTAAAATATACTCAAACTTTTCACGCGCCTTTACTAGTGGTTTTAAATCCTTTTTTTCGTCATGTAATTGTTCAAAATAACACATTGCAGCTAAGTAGTGAGCATAAACTAAATTTTTATCTTTAGGATAATTTTTAATATGGCGATTTAAATTAAAGAGAGCATCTTCATAATAATTTTGAGAATATAACGCATAAGCTGACATCAATGACGCCTTAGCAGCCCAGATAGATTGAGGAAACATAATTTCTGCCTCATCAAATTTTTTTGCTGCAAAAAGTGCATCACCTAATTCTAATTGCCTCATTCCTTCTTTGTAAGCAAGGATCATTTCTGTTTCGACATCTTCTTGAAGTAAATCCGTATTAACTTTGCTTTTGTCTTTTGAACATGAAGCAACTAATATTAAATATATGAATAGAAAAATAATTTTTTTAAACATTGATAATAGAGATTACCAAATTTTTTTTAAATTTAAAATAGACTGAAATTTAGGCGCTTACAGCTACAGGTCTGCTGTAAAATGAACTATTCGGTAATTTTCTTTCCTTAAATTCCACCACTGAAAAGTATTTGCTATCAGATAGAAATTTTTTTAGTAATGCGTTTGTTAATTGATGACCTCCCTGACTACATTTCACTTTACCTAAAATTTTATAATTAGCTAACATCAAATCACCCATGCAATCTAAAATTTTGTGCATCACAAATTCACTTTTATATCTTAATCCTTTTTCATTAAGAATTTTATCAGCTCCCACTACAATTGCATTCTCAAGAGATCCACCTCTTGCTAAACCTAACCGTTTAATCTTTTCTACGTCTTCAAACAAACAAAAAGTTCTAGAATTGTAAACCGGATCAAGGCCGCCATTGGACAGACTGATTGACTTCCTTTGTCTGCTAATAAGTTGATTTTTATATATAATTTCAAAATCAATTGTTAAATCATTATCATGAGGTTCTATTGATATAAATCTTTTATCAATAACTATTTCGCATTTTTTTAAAACTTTTATGAATTTTTTTGAAGTATCATATTTTTTAGTTCCAGCCGCTCTTATCTGTTGAATAAATTCCTTAGCCGAGCCATCCATAATAGGGGCTTCGCTTGAATCGAGCTCAACTAATAAATTGTCAATCTCTTCTCCGTATAAAGCTCCCATTAAATGTTCGATTGTTGAGACGGTAACCCCAAACTCATTTTGAATACTTGTACAAAGAATTGCTTCTCTAACATTGTCTGAAACTGCGGGAATTAAATTTTTTGTTTTTAAATCTGTTCTTTTAAAAACCACCCCATGATTGGGTGCCGCAGGAACTAGTTTCATATTAACCTTTTTGCCATTGTGCAAACCAACGCCCTTGAATTGAATTTCATGTTTGATTGTTTTTTGATAAAAACTAGGCATAAAGCTTTTATAATGATCAAAAGTAGAATAACAAAAACAACAATTGTTTCAAAAAAATACAATACAAAGAACTAATTGAAAATATTGAAAATTCTAGTAAAAAAGCCACTTTTATCTCTATGACTTTTATTTGGTACAGCAATTGCCTCTGAAACAAAGCCTTCTGTTAGTATTTTTACTGCACCATAGCAGGCCAGTAATTCTCTATTGATATCTCTATAAGGTTTAAAATTAGCTAAGCTAGTATCAAAAATATAATTTGATAACTTGGCATTAGCTATTTTTTTTAAATCATTTAATCTCGAACCTTCTCCTGTAAAAATTAGATTTTGTTTTATACTTTCGGCATGTAAAAAATTTATTTCTTTAATAATTTTGTTTAGAATTTCATCCAATCTCGCTGAAATTATATCTCTAACAAATTTAGATGAAATTTTTCTGAATTTGGTCTCGGAGAAATATTTATCTGATAAAAATTCATTATTATTTAATTCCCTATCTAAATTATTAATTATTGATATATCTTTCTTAATTAATTCAGATTCAATTTCAGATAAATAACAACCGCGGGTAATATCCTTTGTAATGTGATTTGATCCTATTGGAAAAGAAGAAACATGTACTAATGATGAATCTTTAAATAACGCCAGGGAAGTCTTTTCATAGCCCATGTCGATAATACCACATCCATAATCAATTTGATCTTGATTAAAATAACAAATGCCTAAAGCATAAGAGCAAGAAATAAATTTATTAATTTCAATATCGCAAGAATGAAATACTTTTGTAATATTCTTTAAAATATTTTTTGGGACACTAATAAAAACATTTTCTTGACTAAATTGATCTGCATAAATATTAAAAGGAAAATCTTTAAAGAGTTTATTGTCAACTATGTACTTATAGTTAAATATATGAATATTAGATAATTTAGAATTATTTAATTCGACTTGTTTTTTTGCCTCTTTTAGAAGAAAACTGACATCGTCTTTTTCTATTTTAGATCCATTAATTTTTTTGAATTTGGTCAACCTGGTGGTAATAATTTCGATAGGATCAATTAAAACATTGATTTTATTTAGATGAATTTGCGATTTCTTTTCTGCTTCAATCAAACATGAACGAATTGAATCAATTGCATCATTTATATTTACAATGATTGAGTTGTGTATGCCTTTTGTTTTTTTTTTAGAAGAACCAATAAGTTTTGGTAACCCATCGCTACCAAGTGAAAAAATAGCACATTTAATGTTGGAAGTTCCCAAATCAATTGCAGCAATAATTTTTTTGTTTTCCACTACTGAGTGATAATATTATTATTTATCCTTAAATCTATAACAGAGTATTTATTAAAATCTTTATTATTTAAAAGTTTATTAACTACTATTATAGCTTCCTTCAAATTTTTTGAAGGAAATTTTATTATTTTTTGGTTATTCGTGACTAAATCCCATCTGTTAATTTGAAAAAAGTAGTAACCTGATATGATATTTAAATTAAAATTATTTAATTTGAGTAATTTTTGAAAATCATTAAAATAATATTCCGCATCTTTTCCATAAACATTTGGTAAATTTTGATCAGTAAAATGATCTACAAAAGGAATAAGATTATTGTTATCTGCCAAAAAATATTTTTTTTTATCTTTTACTAACTTCGCAACTAAAATTGCTTCCTTTAATTTAATATTAATTTTATTTGGATATTGTTTTTTAATTGAATATTCGCTAATTAATTTATTTTCATTGATAATATCTTCAATGTTTTTACGCTTTATTAGAAGCAAATTTTGTCCTATTAAACTATTTAATTTGCGTTGCATTTCTTCATGATTAACTTTTTTATATCCTGATATTTCGATCTCATTTAACTGAAAGAAAACTTTGTTGCCGAAAATATTTGTCCTTTCAAAAAAACTTATCGTAGACAAAAAAATAAACACTAAAATGTAAAATAGTATTTTAATTTTTTTATTACCTATCGTAACCAGCATCTTTGACCATCCATTCAACAAGATTTTCAAATTTAATACCCCTATAAGCTGCTATTTCAGGTACTAAAGAAAGATTTGTCATTCCTGGTTGTGTATTAATTTCCAATAGAAAAAATTTATTATTGTGGTATCTAAAATCACTTCTAGTGATTCCTTTACACCCCAATGAAAGGTGAGCCTTTCTTGCTATCTCTAAAACCTCTTTGTATTTTTTTGATTCTAGGGGAGCTGGCATAATATGCTTGGTTTTTGCTTTACTTGAATATTTAGCAAAGTAATCATAAAATTTTCTTTTAGGTTTAAGCTCTATGGCACCCAAAGCCTTATTGTCCATGACAGCTACTTGTATTTCTCTTCCGGGAATATATTTTTCGACTAATATTTTGTTATATTTTCTTAATTTTTTTAAATTTTTGTTTAGATTTTTTTTTGTACAAATATAAACGCCTATGCTTGAACCCTCATTAATTGGTTTAATAACAACAGGAAAATTAATTTTTAATTTTTTTATCAAGGCATGAATATTCAAACTGTCATTATAATTATAGGTAAAAAATTTTGGAGTATTAATTTTTTTATCAATAAATATTTTTCTAGATACTAATTTATCAATGGCAATACTCGAAGCAAGAACTCCCGAGTGTGTATATTTTATTTTTTCAGCTTCTAAAATACTTTGGATATAACCATCTTCACCAAAACGGCCGTGCAAGGCATTAAATACAATTTTTGGTTTTATTTTTCTAATTTCATTAATAAAATTTCCCTTTGGATCTAGAATTTTAACTTTATATTTTTTTTTTCTTAATGCTCTTACACATGCTCTTCCAGACAAAATGCTAATTTCCTTTTCTTCCGAAATTCCTCCCATTAGAACTAAAATTGTTTTTTTCATTTTTTTTCACCAATAATCTGTAATTCCAATTCAAGCTTTATTCCAGTGGTATTAAGAACCTTTTCTCTTACAAGGCTAATCAAATTTTCCATATCATTTGAAGTTGCCAAACCCTGATTAACAAAAAAATTGCTATGTTTTTCAGAAATTGTGGCATCCCCAATTTTAATATTCTCACATTGCGCCTCTTTGATAAGTTCCCATGCTTTTTTTTGTGTCTGATTAGTCGGATTTTTAAAGGTACTCCCGCAAGTTTTAACTCCCGTTGGTTGTGATTTTTTTTTTAACGCTAAAAGTTTTTCCATTCTTTCTTTAATTTTTTTTCCGTCTTGTTTTTTGCCCTTAAAAGTTCCGCTTAAAAAAATCAAATCGTCAGATAAATCTGAACCTCTGTAAAAAAAATTGATTTTTTCAGACTTAATCGTTCTCACAATCCCATTGCAGTCTACTACTTGAATTGAAACTATGTATTTTGAGATATCGTATTCATAGCACCCTGAATTCATCTTTATTGCACCGCCAATAGAACCAGGAATACAAGAGAGAAATTCTAGTCCAGCAATAGAATTTTCTAGTGCAAAATTTGATAATTGCTTATCCAACACAGCGGAACCTGAGACTATTGTATTATCATCAAGTTTAGACAAATGTGAGAAGTATTTTCCAAGTTTGATAATGGCACCATCGTATCCTCCATCTCTGATTAATGTGTTCGAGCCAACTCCAAGAACTTTGATTGGCAAACTATTTGGAAATTTTTTTAAAAAAAAAATTAATTCTTCTAATGTATCTGGTTTAAAAAAAACCTTAGTTGGACCTCCTAGTTTAAACCAATTTAATAGACTCGTATCATATTCATAATGAATTTTTCCTGGTAATTTTTTTGATAAATCTTGAACTATTTTTGATATATTCATAATTTTTTTGATATATTTTTAATCCATGAAGATATGCTCCCTGCACCCATGCATACTACTAACTCATTGTCAAAAAGATTTTTTTTAAAATAATTTAATAAATCATTTTCTGATTTTAATATTGCTACTGTTACGTTAGATTTTTTTACAATTAATTTTCCAAATGAATGATAATCAAAATATTTATTAATCTTTTCTCCGGCCGGATAAACTGGACATAGAACAACCTCGTCACAAAATTTAAAAGCCTTGGCAAATTCTTTTATTAATAATCGGACTCGAGAGAATCTGTGAGGCTGAAAAACAGAAATTATTTTTCTAGAACGGTGTACCGACCTAATGCCATCAAGTAAAGAGTGTATTTCGGTTGGATGATGAGCATAATCGTCATAAAAATCAATTTTTTTATAAGAAAATATTTTATTGAATCGACGTTGAACTCCTTCAAAATTTTTTAAAGCATTTTTGATTATATTTATTTTGATACCTAGGCTTAATGCCACCGCAACTGCCGCTGTAGCATTTTTTATATTATGGTTCCCAAGTAAAGGTATTTGAAAATTTTTTAAATTTTTTTTATTTTTTCCAACTAAATTTAATTTTATATTAAAGCTTGAATTATTAAGTTTTTTTTTAACATTATTAATATGAAAATTTGAATTTTTATCAAAACCATAGGTTAAATAGTTATTTATTTTTAAATTTTTAATTAATATTTTATTATTACAATCGTCCTTACAAATAATTGACTTTCCAAGAGAAGGTGTTTTTTCAACAAATAATTGAAAATATTTTTGTAAAACTGTTAATTTTTTATAATAATCTAAATGTTCCTTATCAATATTTGTAACTACAGAATATGTTGCTGGTATCTCTAAAAAACTACCATCTGACTCGTCCGATTCTACTACACACCAGTCACTTTTTCCCAGTTTCGCAGAATTTTTCAGAAAATTTATGATTCCACCATTAATTATTGTTGGATCCAGTTTTGCTGCAAATAAAATGCTAGATATTAAAGAAGTAGTGGTCGTTTTTCCGTGTGATCCTGTAATAACAATATTTTTTTTTAATGAAATAATGTTAGCAAGCATTTTTCCACGTTTGTGGATAGGTATTTTTTTTTTTCTGGCTAACAAATATTCAACATTATTTTTTTTAATAGCAGAAGAAATAACGAGCATGGTAGCCTTTTTAATATTTTCCTTTTTATGACCAATAAAAATCTTAATACCAAATTTTTTTAACTGATCTGTATTTTTGCTTTGACTTAAATCGCTGCCCTGTACCATGAAGCCCATGTTGTGCATTATTTGTGCTAATCCACTCATACCAATTCCGCCAATACCAACAAAATGGATTACTTCATTGCTTGCTATTTTCATTTTCATTAAATTAATTTTTCCATTTCTTTTTCTATTTTTAAAAGAGTATTTTTACTATCATTTTTAAACATATTTTCTCTTTTCAAGCTTAATTCAATATTATTATCTAAAATTTTGATCAGCATTTCTTTCAAATTATTGAAGGATAAATTTTTTTGTTCTAATACCCAGCAACATCCCTTTTTTTCATAATAAATTGCATTTTGATATTGATGATTATCTTTGGCAAATGGATAGGGAATAGCAACAAATGGTACCCCTAAAAATTCAAGTTCTCCGATAGTTGACGATCCACATCTTGATATCGCAAGGTCAGCTTTTGATATTAATTCAACAATGTTCACGTGAAAGCTAAAAATATAATTTTCAATATTATTTTTATTATAAAAATTTTGAATTTCATTTACCTGTTTGGGTAAGGATTGTTGAATGACATTTATTCTGTAACATTTATTTATGTCTAAAATAACCTGCGGTATTACTTCGCCAAAAATTTCAGCACCTTGGCTTCCACCCAAAATCAAAATGGTTTTTTTTGAATTTAAATTATTTTTTTTTGATAATTCATATTTTATAATTTCTTCTCTAAGAATATTTCCCACCTCAACACATTTGGTTAAATACTTATTGGGAAGATTGAGGATATTGTTCGAATTTATAAAAAGCTTACTACAAAAACGCACAAAATATTTATTTACTCTACCTAAAACAAGATTAGGTTCGTACAATAAAATTTTAATATTAAGTAATTTTGCCGCTAAACAGATGGGAAAAGAAACATATCCCCCAAGACCAAATACAAAATCCGGTTTTTCTTTCCTCAAAAGCAAAAAAGAATTGAATAAAGCTAGAATTAGCTTTAAATAAAAAAATATTTTATTTACAAATCCTGCCCGGGTTGGAAAACTGACATCGAATATTTTATGTAAAGAAAAATTTTTTTTTACATATTTTTCACCTCTTTTATCAGTAACGAATATTGTTTCATATTCTTTTTTTTTAAAAAAATTAATTAAACTAATAGAGGGAAAAACATGCCCCCCTGTACCTCCGCTACTAAACAGAATTTTTTTTTTCATAAAGTATCTTGGTTTAGTGGAATTTTTTTTGTCAAATTTAATATTAAACCAGCCATTATTGCGTTTCCTACAATTGATGAGCCTCCATAACTCAAGAACGGAAGCGTTATACCTGTTGTTGGCAAAAGTCTTATATTTACTCCAATATGAATGAAAGTTTGAATTAACAATAATGAAATTAAACCAACCAGTACGAGTTTCGTATATTCATCCTTTTCATCTAATAATTTATGTAACACCTTATAAGAAAAAAATAAGAAAATTATTATTAGCAGCAAAAGTAATATAGCTCCAAATTCTTCTGCGATTACGGCAAACATATAATCGGTATGAGCTTCTGGCACTCTATCTTTTAATACTCCTTCGCCTAAACCTCTGCCCGTAAAACCACCATTTTTTATTGCCTCTAGTGCTTTCTCTGATTGATAGTTTTCTCCTTTTGTTGGATCAATAAATGATTTTAGTCTAAATAAGATGTATCCAAATTTATTTGGGAAAAAAAATAAGATTGAAGCGAAAATTAAAACACAGATTAGAAAAAATATAACTAAAATTATGAAATTTATTCCTGATGAAAAAACCATAACCAACCAAGAAGAAAATAGTAGAACAGATTGACCCAGATCTGGCTGAATAATCAAAAGAAACAAAACAGCCGATAATAAAACTAATGTATAAAAATATTTTCTATATAAATTATGAATTACCTGCGAAGAGATAATTTGTGCTAGTATAAGAATAAAAAAAGGTTTTAATATTTCAATCGGTTGAAATCTAGGTAAAAGGGGTATGTCCAACCATCTTTTTGCACCTTTAACTTCAGTTCCAATAAGGGGAACTAAAAATAATAGTAAGAGAAATATTATGAAAAAATATGGCAGATATGCTTTGATTGTTTCTCTTTTTTGAAGAGAAATAAAAAGGATAATTATTAATGCAATAACAACAAATACAAAATGCTTTAAAAAGAAAAAATAACTTTCCTTATTTAATTTTTCACCAATAACAGGTGATGTAGAAGAAAATGAAAAAAATAAACCTAAGAAAAAAAGTAGCAGAATTAGCGATAATATTGTCTTGTCTATATTTCTCCACCAGCTTGCTAGTAAACTTCTGTTTTCTCTACTAAAATCAAACATATATCAATAAATACTTGATCTTACCCTGTAAACAAGTTCCTTAAATTTTTTTCCTCTGTCTTCAAAATTTGCAAATTGATCAAAAGATGCAGCCGCAGGGCTAAATAAAATTGTATATTTATTTTTTGTTGAACTATTTAAATTTTTTATTTGCTTCAGGTCTTTGATAACTTTTAAAACTGCATTCTTTAAATTATTTACCACAACTAAATTTACTTTTTTTCTTAATTGTTTTTTAAAGAAAATCGTACTTTTTCCAATGATATAAGCTTTAATAATATTTTTTTTAAATTTATTTAAAAAAAATTTATCACCTTTTTTAGGAAGTCCTCCAACAATCCAAAAAATATTTTGGTAACTTTTCAATGATTGTGAAGCTGATTCAAAATTGGTTGCTTTTGAATCATTTATACAAATTATTTCGTCGTTTAGCAATAATCTTTCTTGTCTGTGTGGCAATCCTTTAAATTTGTTTAAGACTTTCAATACAACATTTAATCTTATTCTATAATTGCTTGCTATTCTAAGTACAAAAGAAATATTTTCCAAATTATTTTGTGATAACAAATATTTATTTTTAATTTTTTTAAAAATTTTTTTTATCTTATATTTATCAACTTTATGCAATTTGGAAAAAAATTGTTTTTTCTTATAATTGCCTATAATTTTTTTCGTAAATTTATTGTTTAAATTTAAATACGAATGATCCTTGGATGACTGGAATTTTATAATTTTTATCTTTGCATTAATATAGTTTGTCATAGTCTTGTGTCTTTCCATGTGGTCAGGGGAAATATTAAGTATTACAGCATGATTAGATTTAAAATGCTGTGTATATTCAAGTTGATAAGATGAAACTTCGACAATAATAATTGCTTTTTTATTTAACTTTTTAAGAGATAATATTGGTTCACCTATGTTCCCTACAAGATGAGTTTTATGACCGGCTTTTTTAAAAACTGCCTCTAATAATTTGCAGGTTGTTGATTTGCCATTTGTACCAGTAACCGAGATAATTTGACTATTTTTGTTTAAATTATAAAATATATCTAAATCCGTAATTATTTTAGCTCTATTTTTTGCTAAAAAATTTTTTAGATAGCAATGTCTAATATTTATACCGGGACTGACTACAATAAAGTCAATAAAATCATTTGTTAATTTTTTTTTGAAATTTAATAAATATTTTTTTTTTATACTTTTTCGAACAAAAGAATTATCATCCCAACAATAAATTTCTGATTTAATTTTTTTTAAGAACTTTAGTGTAGCTAATCCACTTTTTGCAAATCCATAAATAAGAATTTTTTTTTTTGCAAATTTTGAACTTAAATTTCGCATTATCTCAATTTTAGAGTCGCCAATCCAATTAAAGCTAAAATTATTGAGATAATCCAAAACCTAATTACAACCGTTGATTCTGCCCAACCTTTTTTCTCAAAATGGTGGTGCAGAGGTGCCATTTGAAAAATTCTTTTTCCAGTTAATTTAAATGATGCTACCTGAATTATTACCGAAACTGTTTCTAATACAAATAAGCCGCCTATAATTGCCAGTACAATTTCATGCTTTGAAACAATGCTTATAGCCCCGAGTGATCCCCCAAGAGATAACGATCCAGTGTCTCCCATGAAAATTTTTGCGGGAGGCGCATTGTACCACAAAAATCCAAGACAAGCACCGCATATAGCACCGCAGAATATTGAAACTTCACCAAGTTCTTTAATATACGGTATTTGAAGATAATTTGAAAAAACTGTATTTCCTGCAACATAACAAATAAAAGCAAAAGAAGCTGCCACCAATATCACAGGTACAGTTGCTAAGCCATCTAGCCCATCTGTTAAATTGACAGCGTTTGATGATGCAATAATTATAAATATGTAAAACGGAATAAAAAATATTCCCATATTAAAAATTAAATTTTTAAAAAATGGAAAATATAAATTTTTCAAGTGTAAATGATCACCAAGTTTATGCAAAAAAAATACAGCAATAAACGCTAGAAATATTTGGATAATAAACTTCAGTTTTGGAGAAAGGCCAGATGAATTGTGATTTTTTATTTTCAGGAAATCATCGATTGCTCCTAAAATTCCAAAACTACTAGCTACAAATATTAAAAACCAAATATAAATATTGGATAGATCTGCCCAAAGTAAAGTGCTTAACAACATTCCTATTAAAATCACCACTCCTCCCATTGTTGGAATTCCAATTTTTTTAAATATGTGGTCAGTAGGACCATCTTCTCTAATAGGTCCTGTTATTTTTTTTTGTGAAAAGTATCTTATAAATGGACCTCCAATAAGAAATACAATAATCAAAGACGATATTAGTGATAATCCTGTCCTAAATGTTAAATACCTAAATACATTTAAAAAAGAAAATTCGTTTACAAAAGATGTTAATAAACTGTAAAGCATTAATTAATTTTTCTTTTTTTTAATTTTTTGCAAAAATTATTCAGGCCAGTTAAATTTGAACCTTTTATCATTACATAATCATTATCATTTATGTAATTCCTAATTAGACTGTCAATATCACTCATTTCATTTAATATTTTTCCTTTTTTGTTTTTTCTAACGAATTTGTAAGTCTCCAATATAGATTTGCCAATCACAAAAACTTTATCAATGTTACTATTATTAATATATTTTGCTAAATTTTTGTGAAAAAACTTAGTTTTTTTTCCCAATTCCAACATATCTCCCAATACAAGAATTTTTTGAGTCTTTTTTTTATCGATATTGTTAAAATGATTTATAGCCAGTCTCATTGAATGTGGATTAGCATTATAGCTCTCATCAAGTAAATAAAATTTTTTCTCAAAAATTTTAATTTTATTCATATCCCCTCTGCCTTCCGGTATTTTAAAATTTAAAAAAATATTTTTCTTATCTGATATATCCAAATCCAAAATAAATATAATTAGACATGTTGAAAGAACATTTTGAATATAAGCACTATTATTATAGTTAATGTTAAATAAATAAACTTTATTATTATATGAAATGGAAGCTTGATAAATGTTGTTATTTTTTTTTACATTTTTTAAATATAGATCTGCATTTTTATTCAAACCAAAAGATTTTACCTGAACGTTTTTTTTCCTAGCCATCTGAGCTATATAATTAAAAAATTTATCATCTCTATTCAGTATTAAAGTTCCTTGTGCAACTAAATTATTTATAATTTCAGACTTTGCTTCTGCAATTTCTTTTTGACTTTTAAAATTTTTTAAATGCGCTGAAGAAATATTTGTTATAACTGCTATATCGGGTTTTAATATATTGGAAAGTGAGTTTATTTCACCTTTTTTATCCATGCCTAATTCAAATACACCAAAAGCATCCTTTTCTTGCAGATTGGATAAGCTCAAGGGTACTCCATATTGATTATTGAACGACGACCTTGATGAGGAAGTTTTATCAAAATTTTTTAAAACAAAACTTGTCATATTTTTTAGTGTTGTCTTTCCAGAACTTCCTGTAATCCCAATGATTTTTGCTTTGGTACGATGTCTAGTTACTTTTGCAATATTATTTAGTGCATTTAAAGTATCTGGAACTCGAATTAATTTTTTTAAATTAACCCCTCTTATTAATCTGCTCACAACGGCTTTTTTTGCTCCTCTTGCAAAGGCTTCTTTAACAAAATTATGTCCATCTTTTCTTTTTCCTTTAATCGCAAAAAATAAAGATTTGGAAGTAATTTGTTTTGAATTTATGGAAACATTTTTAAAATTAAAATGATTATAATTTGAAAACACTTCAGATGTGATGCTTGGGTGCCAAAAATAATTGATAGTTTGTTTTTTGTTGTTTATGAAAAATTTTTTTATTTCATTTTCGTCAGAAAAATGAATTTTTTTTGAACCAAAATCTTGATATTGTTCATGACCTTTGCCTGCTATAAGTAATATTTCATTATAGCCAAGTTCTTTAATGGCCAGCTGAATGGCAAGCCTCCTATTTTTCATTTCCACAAAGTCTGTTTTAATTCCTTTTTTGATTGACTGTCTTATACTTTTTGGATTTTCAAATCTTGGATTGTCATCTGTTAAATAAATTTTTTTGCAATACTTGCTTGCTATATGACCCATAATGGATCTTTTGCCTTTGTCACGATCTCCCCCACATCCAAAAACAATCAAAATATTTTTTTTAAATTGAAACTTTAAATTTTTTAAAACTCTTTCTAGAGCATCTGGAGTATGTGCAAAATCAATAAATATTTTCGAATTATTTTTTAATTTTTTTACACATTCCAATCTTCCTTTTGCTGATTTAATATATTTTGTTTTATTTAAAGATTTTTTAATACTAAGGCCGCATTTTTCTGCTAAAAGAATAGCAAAAAGCAAATTTTTTATTTGATATTGTCCAAATAGAGAAGTTTTTAATTGATACGTTTTTTTTTTATATAAAAATTCTATTTCCTGTAAATGGTTCTTATGTTTTTGACTTAGTATCTTTAAGTTTCCACAATCATAACCAACTGAATTAATATTAATGTTTTTTATTTTACATATTTTTTTTAATTTTTTAAAAAAGTTGTTAGTTTCATCTGTAATACAGAATGTTTTTTTGTTTAATAAATTTTTAAATAAATAAAGTTTTGAATTTAAATAGCAATTCATATTTTTGTGGTAATCCATATGATCTCTGCTTAAATTTGTAAATGCAGCTGCTTTGAAATTAATATGATCCAATCTTTTTTGATCAAGGCCATGGCTTGATGCCTCTAATATTACGGTATTGATTCTTTTTTTTTTAAATTCAGAAAGACTTTTATGTAATAATAATGGGTCAGGAGATGTAAGACTGGTTGCTTTTTTAAGTGAATTTGACTTTATACCTAAAGTACCTACGGAAGCAGCACGTATTTTATTTAATTTATATAATTGAAAAAAAAAATCAGCGACTGAAGTTTTTCCATTGGTACCTGTGACACAAACAATATGAGAAGGTTTTTCTTTATAAAAGTTTGAACAAGCTTCGGATAAACTCTTTCTTGCATCGCGCACTCTTAACAGTGGAATTTTGAAACTTTTAAATTTGATTTTTGAATCAACAACAATTGCAGACACCTTTTTCAAGATTACTTTTTGAATAAATTTTGTTCCAGATATTTTGTTTCCCTTAATTGCAAAAAAAATGTCACTTTTTTTTGCTTTTCTGCTATCAAAACAAATACCTTTTACATAAATTTTTCGATATTTTTTGCCTACGGTTTTAAGTAGCTCTGATAAGTACATTTAAAATTTATTGGAAGCTTGTAAATTATTTGTGGCTAAAATTGGACCTATTTTTTCAATAATATTACCTGCAACAACAACGGTATTCCATCCAGCGGTATTGCGTGTTTCTCCAGTTAGCTTGTATCCGCTAGAAAATTCATAAACAAAATCTGGAGCTGATTTTGGTTCATCCAACATCACTAATAATAAATATTTAGGTTTGTTGATTGGAAACAAGGATACAAAAGTATTTATTTTTTTTTCTTTATTATAGGTTCCATTAATTACTTTACGAGCTGTTCCTGTTTTGCCTCCTACTTCATATCCTTTTTTGTCTGCAAATGATGCCGTTCCTTTTTTGTTTAAAACTACTTTTCTCAACATTGAGTTAATTATGTTGCTCGTTTTTAATGATATAATCTGCTTTTTAACTTGTGGTGTAATATTTTTATTTAATAAAATAGTTGGATGAATCTCGTATCCGCCATTACCAATAATTGCATAAGCTTTTGCAAGCTGCAAAGGTGTGGTGGTTATTCCGTGCCCAAATGAAGCAGTCTCAAGCGTACATTTTTCCCATTTAAATGGAAGAGGTGTACCCACTTCTTCTAACTCAAAATTAATTTTTTCAAAAAGCTCTAAAGAATTTAGAAATTTTCTATAATTTTTAACACCAACTTTTTGTGCTATTCGGATTGCACCGATATTGGATGATCTAACTAAAATTTCTTCTGCCGTTAGGTTTTTTGGTAATTCTTCATGTTCTGAGATTGGCATTCCGCCACAAATTATTTGATTTTTTAAATCTTTAAATGCTGTATTTGCTTTTATTGATTCGGTTTCTAAACCTGCCGCCAATGTGAATGTTTTAAAAACCGAACCTAGCTCATAAACTCCTTTTGTGATTTTATTTAAATAAATTGGATCTTCTATATTGGTTCTTTTGTTTAAGTCAAAATCAGGAAGTGAAACTAAGGATAAAATTTCACCATTATCAATTTTCATAAGCAATGCAGCGCTACCTAACGTTTGAAATATATTATTTCCAAATATTAGCTCTTCTCTAATAATGTGTTGCAAGTTTGTATCTAATGATAAAATTAGTGGTTTTTTAGTCTCTGTTAATTTTTCATTAAATGATTTTTCTAATCCCGATATACCCAAATTGTCATCGTCTATTTGTCCTAGAACATGGCTAAAAAGAGACTCATGAGGATATACTCTAAATTGCTTTTCATTTAGTTCGATAGATTTATCTCCTAAAAGCCAGAGTTTTGTCCATTCCGATTCGTTTAATCTTTTTTTTATATAAAAATATTTTCCTACTTCTATTTTTTTTTTTATCTTATCCATATTCATATTTGGAAAAATCAACCTTAAATTAATTAATAATTTTCCCTTATCTGTAATGAATTGGGGTTTAATCGCTGCTGAATACAATTTTACATTTCTTGCAAGTAAATTATTATTTCTATCAATAATATCTTGTCTCTTCAAAAGAAGAGGGGGTACCAATTTATTTGTAAAATAGTTTTCTTTTTTAATTGATGCTAAATATATAATTTTGGACCCAAATACAAAAGCAACAACAAGAAAAATAAAAAAAATAAATGATATTCTGTTCAAAGATAACTTGACTGTGGAGAATTTTGATTGCTTTTTATATTCATATTTTGACACTTCATGATCTTCAAAGTAAAAATTTCTACTTTTTCGAGGAACGATATGGATATCCAAATCATCATTTTTTCCTTTCTCGCTATTCATGAAAAATTATTTGACTGGCAAAATTGGAATACCAAGAAGTGTTTTTATAACTTGAAGCCCCACCCAATTTTGAACTTTTTTTGAAACTTTCTTTTTATTGGTTCTTTGTGGTTGTCTATCATCAGTTATTTTTGTAATGGATAATTGTGTATTATCAATTTTTTTTGCAACGAATAATCTTGTATTATCGGTCTTTTTTACAACATTTGATTTTTTGTTGGCAGATTTTTCTATTTTTAATTGATTAGAAGTATGGTCATTTTTTGATTTTTTCAAAACAGCCAAATCTTTTTCTGATTTAATCGATTTTTTTATTTGAGATTCTTTATAATGTATAAAATTTTCATCAAGAAAATTTTTAACTAAAAAGGAAATATGTTTGGGCGTAGTTAAATATTGAAAATCTAGACTTGCTTCACTTAAGCTAGAACTTAAACTATTAATTTCATTATCCAGGTAAATTAATTTTTTTTCTAAAGATCTTGTTTTATTTTTTATCAAAGATGTAAAAATTAATCCTGATATTAGAATTATTAATATTAAAATGTTCTTCATAAATGCAAACCCATTCTTTCTATCTCCAAATAATTATTAAATTTTTCTGTTAATTCTTTGGAAAAAGAATATTTTTTATTATTTCTTATTCCATAACGTAGTTTTGCAGATCTTGATGGACGATTTAATAAAATTTCTTTTTCTGAAGGACTTATTGGTTTTTTTATTGGACAATTAAAAAGTCTTATATCTTCTTTATCCAGCTTTGGAAAATATCTTGAAGGGTTTTTATTTTTTTCAGAATAAGTTTTAAAAAAATATTTTACTATCTTGTCTTCAAGAGAATGAAAACTTATTACAATTAATATAGCTCCCGAATCTAATAACTTGGTTGCTTCTACAAGTCCTTTGGTTAATTCACTTACTTCATTATTTACGAAAATTCTTAATGCCTGAAGTGATTTAGTGGTTACATTTTTTTTACCAAAATTATTATTTTTCTTAACATTTTTTATGATTCTCACTAAATCATTAGTATTTAATTTTTTGTTATTTTTCCTTAACTTTACTAATTGAAATGCTATTTTTTTGTGATCCCTCTCATCTCCAAAGTATTTTAGAATAGTTGAAATTTGATTTTGATTTAACTTATTTAAAACATCGTATGCACTAAACTTATTAATGCCCATTCTCATATCAAGTGGGCCTTTTGATTCAAATGAGAAACCTCTATCTAAATTTTTAACTTGCATTGATGAAAACCCAAGATCAAAAATAATAGCTTTGATATTTATGTTCTTTTTTATAAAAGAACCTATGGTGCTGAATTTTCCAGTATAAAATTTAAATCTGTTTCTATACTGTTCTTCCAAAACCTTTGAAAAATGCTTGACTGATTGATCTCTATCAAAAGCAATCACTTTGGTATTGGGGTATTTTAATATTGCTTTTGAAAACCCACCGGCACCAAAAGTGCAATCAATATACGTGCCACCATGTTGAGGGGTAATAATGCTTAGGATCTGATCTAGCATTACTGAAAAATGGTCTACTTTTTTCAGTAACATGGTGGCATTCATTGTTATTATTTAACCCGTCATTCATTAATTTTTTTGTTTTCTTAAAAATGCAGGAATTTCAAAATCTTCTTCTTCTTCCACATTAATTAAACTTTCAGATTCATTTTCTGAATCTGCTCCTCTTTTGAAGGAATCGGCACCTTCTTCTTCAGAAAATAGTTGTGGCGTAGTTTCTTCTTTTTCTTCATGCTTCACATTTTGAACGATATCTGTTTGCTGTTGATTATTTTGTTCAGTATTTTCTATATATCCAAGACTGTCTAAAGAGATTTCGTTTAATGTATCGTCTTGTGTGGTTATGCTATTCTGTTCCACCGAAACATTTTCTTTTTCTAAATTATGGTTTATTTTTAAGGCGTTGGCTCCATGAATGTCTTCTTGTATAGTTATGCCATTCTGTTCCACCAAAACATTTTCTTTTTCTAAATTATGGTTTATTTTTAAGGCGTTGGCTCCATGAATGGACGTTGAATTTAAACTTCCATCATTACCTACAACATTATCAAGATTTGGATTTATTGCAGGATTCGAATAACCTGAGTTTCTATTCTGAATTCGATGAACCATGCTAACAACAGATTTTTCTTCTGGTGATATTCCATCTAAAGAAGTGGCAACAATGGATACTCTCATTTTGCCTTCCAATGAATTGTCCGTAATAGAACCAATTATCAGCTCAGCTTCAGGGTCAACTTCCGCCCTTACCTTGTTTACGGCCTCTTCTACTTCAAAAAGTTTTAAATCTTTTCCGCCTGTAATATTTACTAAAAGTCCTTTCGCGCCCTGCAAAGAATATTCATCAATTAGCGGATTATTTAAGGCCAATTCTGCTGATTGAAGTGCTCTTTTTTCTCCCTCGGCTTCTCCAGTTCCCATCATTGCTTTACCCATACTCTTCATAATACTTTCCACGTCGGCAAAATCTAAATTGATAAGACCAGGTTTAACCATTAAGTCTGTTATGCTTTGAACTCCATGCTTTAAAACATTGTTAGATAACACAAAAGATTCTTCTAATGTAGTGTTCTCATTAGCTACCTTAAATAAATTTTGATTAGGAACAACAATGATTGTATCAACATGTTTTCTTAGTTCTTCTAAACCCTGATTGGCCCTACGCATTCTACTAGGACCCTCATACAAGAAAGGCAATGTGATAACGCCCACTGTTAAAATATTTAATTCTTTAGCTGCTCTAGCGATGACATGTGCCGCACCTGTCCCTGTACCACCTCCCATGCCGGCAGTTATAAAAACCATGTTGGCCCCTTGAAGAAAATTTATAATGTCATTTAATGATTCATCTGCTGCAGCTTGACCGATATCTAGTCTGGCACCAGCACCTAAACCTCTGGTTATATTTGATCCTATTTGAATTTTAGCTTTGGCTTTGTTCAAGTTTAAATCTTGTGCATCTGTGTTAACAGCAATAAATTCTACACCTTGCAGTCCAGCTTCTATCATTCCATTTATTGCATTGCCACCTGCTCCACCAATACCAAGAACCAATATTCTTGGATGTAATTCTTTAATTTCTGGCTTATTAATGTTTATTGTCATTTCTCCTCCTTTGAAAATTGTCTTTCCCATTTTAGACTTGCTCTGTTCAAATTTGCTTTTTTTCTAGCTTGCGTTTTGAATTTTTCAAATAGTTTTGGTTCCCATATTTGAAAAGTTTTTCCTTGTCCCACAAAAAGCATTGTTTGTTTTATCTTTGCATGCTTTAACAATTGGTTGGGTATAGAAACTCTTCCTTCACTATCAAATTGAAGGTTCACACTATCAGCCAAAACAGAAGTTGCAAAAATATCTCTTTTTTCTTCAAAAGGATTTAATGAGTCTATTGATTCTGAAAGTTTTTCTATTCTGTTTTGGGGGCAGGCTTCTATTGAAGAATTGTTAAATGATGGATAACAAATTACTCCACTGTATCCCATGCTACTTAAATAAGTTCTAAAACTAGCTGGCACTGATACTCTCCCTTTTTTGTCTAACTTGTTTTCTTGTGTAGATAAAAACATATTTTTTTAAGTCAGCAGCACCCCTGGAAAAATCAACACTTAATATTTGACCAATTTCTCTGTGCAACATATCCCCCCTCCTTTGGGAATTTATGGGATAATATGGGTTTTCAACTTATACGTCAATACCCAAAAATTGATAATTTTGCCTTGATTTGAGCCAAAATTATAGGCATTCACAAGATTTTGAAGAAACACTTATAATGTTAAATAATCTTTTTTGTATCAAAAGATAATTTTCAAAAAAAATATTTTGTAGTTGTACGAATAATTTCAGAATGCCAGATAAAATGTAAGCCGGGTTCTGTCATTTAAACAAGTCATTTATCTAGGCCAAAAGTTTCCTTTTAGCTCAAGCAACCAACCCTGATGGCTAACCAAAGACGATTTTTTGTTTTTCATACCTAAAAAACATCGCCACCTCTATTTGGTCTTGCTCCCGGTGGGGTTTTCCATGCGTTTTTTGTTACCAAAAAACCGGTGTGCTCTTACCACACCTTTTCACCCTTGCCTCGATAAGGCGGTTTATTTTCTGTGGCACTATCCCTGAGGTCACCCTCGCCAGAGGTTATCTGGCACCGTGTCTTTGTAGAGCCCGGACTTTCCTCTTTTATAAATACATATAAAAGCGACTAGTCATCTATCTGGCACATAGAAGATAATAGAAGATTTAGATTAATCAAGATTTATTTTTCATTAAAAAACTTAGGTTTTTTGCAATTAATAGGCACTCTTTATCAATTACTCCTGAAATATATTCAGTTCTAAATCTTCTTTGAAAAGCCCTGATTATTTTATTTTCATAAACAGATTTTTTCAAGTTATACTGAGTTTGATAGCCAATTTTTTTAATACATTTAAAAAAAATTCTCTTTTCATTTATGTTAGTTTTTTTTCTTCTATTTTTTTTTAATTCCTTATCTTTTAGCTTATGCCAAATTCCAATTTTTGAATTTGTAAGTTCTTTCCACGGAAACTTTTCACCTGGATCTTTTTTTCTCAAAGGGGCAATATCTGAATGACCTACAATATTTGAATCGATTATGTTGTATTTAGCAATTAGTTTTTTTGATATTTTTTTTAGAGAATGAATTTGTTTTTTTGAAAATTTTCTATAACCAAAATCATGCCCGGGATTGACAAGCTCAATTCCTATTGAAAATTTATTAAGAAATTTAAAATTTTTCCAGCTTGATTTTCCCGCGTGCCAAGCCGAATATTTCTCTGGAACAATTTTTGTAATATTTCCAATTTCATCAATAAAATAATGGCAGCTGACTTTAGACTTTGGACTATAAAGCTTTTTAAATGTCTCAACCTTAGATTGCATTCCAGTATAATGAAAAACTATTACTTTTATCTGACTTTTTAATCTTTTTTTTTTATCAAAATTAGAAATGTACTTAAAATTCATATTAAATACCATTTATACAACTAAAAGTTATAAAAAAACTTAATTATTATTCAATATTTAGATATTTCCATTATAGACATTTTTGTATATATAGCATTGAGTTATTAATTATTGAGGTGACGAATGAAAAGACTAATTATAATAGTTACTATGACGTTTCTACTGTGTGCCAGTGTTGTCTATGCGGGTTCGACAGGAAGTGAGAAACTAAAAAAATCTTCATCAAGTACCGCAAATGAGTGCTTTGAGGGCTTTAGTAGAGCCATGTTTTCATTTAACCAAGCTGTAGATACTGCGGTTTTCGAACCAATTGCAAAAGGATACCGGGTTTTACCTATGGTGTTTAGAAACGGTACCAGCAATGTGATGGGAAATATTTCTAATCTCCTAACCATACCAAATAATATTCTTCAAGGAGATTTTGCTGAAGCTGGAAATACAGTTGCTAGATTAGCAATCAATACTACTGTGGGAATTCTTGGATTTTTTGATCCTGCAGAAAAAATGGGTTTTCCAAAGAAAGATAAGGAAGATTATGGTCAAACTTTAGGTGTTTGGGGAGCAGGAAGTGGGTGTTATTTTGTATTACCAATTTTAGGTCCAACAACAGTTAGAGATTTTACGGGAACTGTTGCAAATCTGTGGGGTGATCCTTGGTACAACATGACGACTGCAAGTGACCCAATAATAGCTGACGGAATGTTTACTGAGAGTGACTATTATATTACAAAGGGAACGGACGCTATCGATTTTAGAGCAAAGAATATTGAATCATTCGATAATATAGAAAGAAATTCAATTGATTTGTATGCTTCAATAAAAAGTTTTTATTTACAAAATCGAAATAAAAAAATTAGTAATTCAGATAAAATCGTAGAAACTCAAGACGAAAGTGACTGGGAAGAAATAGACACAAAATAAGATCAAAGAATAATGAAAAAAAAAATTTTAATTTTTTTTGTAAATTTTTTGTTGTTATTTCTGTTTCTTAACAATGCTACAGCAAACAGTTCTGATCCAAAGAAATTTATTCAGGAAATAGTAGATGAAACAAAAAAGATACTTGTTAAAACAAACTCTGCGGAATATAAATCCAAAAAACTTACAGAAATAGCTTTAGCTACAGTAGATATAAAGGGAGTTGGTTTATATACACTGGGTCAATATAGAAAAGATTTAACCGAAGAACAAAAGAAAAAATATTCAATTTTATTTAAGGAATATTTTTTGAAAACTTTTGTATCAAGATTAACCGATTATTCCGAACCTAAAATAGATGTAATCTCAGCTGAAAAGAAAAATGAAAAATACACCATTGTATCAAGTATTCTTCTTGCAACTGATAAAAAACCTGAGATAAAAATTGATTGGAGAGTTTACACAAAGAATCCAAATAAACCCTTAATAAGAGATTTAATTATTGAGGGGCTTAGCCTAGCAAGAACCCAAAAGGAAGAGTTTAGTTCTATTATTGAAAGCAATGATGGTGATATCAATGTCTTATTCAATAAATTAAAGGAATTTATCAATAGCTAGAAAAAATCTGATTTGTTTAGTTTTTGGTGGGCCCGCCAGGATTCGAACCTGGGACCAATACATTATGAGTGTACTGCTCTAACCAGCTGAGCTACAGGCCCTTTACTAAGTATTTCAACACTTTTTATAACTTTTCAAAATAAAATCTACCTAATAATTCTGATTTATGTCCTCAGTTCTAACCCAGTTCCAACTACTCCCATAAAATATAGGACAATAATTCTTTAAAACGGAAACAAGTATCAAGTATAGAAACAGCTTTTTCATGATTTAAATTTTAACCTGTATTCTTCATTGCTGCTGATATACCAGATATTGAAGTCATCATTGCATCGTCAAGATATTTTTTTTGTATTTTTTGTATTTTTTTATTC
>Ga0187827_10001276_pt1 | contig 37591 bp, 30 predicted proteins | sample ETNtaG_39_FD_167969 | JGI IMG/M metagenome (GOLD analysis project Ga0187827, IMG submission 167969) | Marine microbial and viral communities from oxygen minimum zone, Eastern Pacific Ocean - ETNP2014_SV_150_PacBio MetaG (Illumina Assembly) | ecosystem: Environmental > Aquatic > Marine > Hypoxic...
TGCCGGTACCAGCAACAACACTTCTACTGTTGCTACGTTATCTGATAAGGCTTCAGGTTTGAAACTTTATTTGAATGATACATTCGGCGATCTACGATTAGATGGTTTACACATTGTCAATTCTCACATGTCCGCATGGCCTGATAATAGACCGGTGCTATGTCATGCGGAAACTTATATGGCTGCAGCAGTGCTAATGTTAGCAGTATTACATCGTCGCTCAGTTCATATTTGTCATGTTAGTCGTAAAGAGGAAATTGATTTGATTAGAGCTGCGCGAGAACGGGGTTTAGCAGTCACCTGCGAAGTGACTCCTCATCATTTGTTTATGACCAATACTGATATTGACAGCATCAAGGAAGGTCGTTATATGGTTAGTCCCCGATTAAATACTATCTCGGATCAGAATGCTTTATGGCAAGCAATAGCTGATGGTGTTGTTGATTGTATTGCCACTGATCATGCTCCTCATACATTGCTAGAAAAAGACAATCGGAATGCACCACCTGGTTTTCCGGGTCTAGAGACAAGCTTGGCATTAATGCTTGGTGCGGTACGCGAAGGTAGACTCAGTATGAAGCGATTGACAGAACTTATGTACACCAATCCTGCCAGGATATTTGGATTAGCGTCTCAGCCGGAAACATGGATAGAAGTAGACATGCACGAGAGATGGAAAGTCAAAGCATCTCAGTTTTATTCGCGTTGTGGCTGGAGCCCGTTTGAGGGATGGCAGTTACAAGGTCGACTAAAGAAGGTAGTGCTACGCAATGAAACAGTATATGATAGAGGACAAGTATTACAACATATTCGATCTGGTAAAAACGTGAATCAATAGCAATAGTAGTATCATATCGATGAAGATTAGTGAACTAGACAATGTCAAATCACATAGGACCAGTATGGATCGAATAAATGTACTTCCAGATGAAGGTGTTTCTCGATTTGATGGAATGGACATACTGTCGGTTAAGCAATTCAATCACCATGATCTCGACATTATTCTTGATGTAGCGCGTGATATGCGGGAAATGGTCGACAGGCAGGGTTCAGTAGATATACTTAAAGGTAAGCTTCTAGCTAACCTATTTTATGAACCTTCAACGCGAACGTCCTCTTCTTTTGCTGCAGCAACACAGCGTCTTGGCGGTAATGTTATCCAGATAAACAATGTTACTTTTTCATCTGTATCTAAAGGTGAAGAGTTGCGAGACACTATACTTAGCATGGGATCTTACTCAGATGCTATTGTGTTACGGCACCCAGATGAAGGGTCAGCTGATATTGCTGCAGAGGTGTCCGCAAAACCCATAATAAATGCTGGAGACGGAATAGGTGAACATCCCACCCAAGCTCTATTAGATATATTTACAATTGTTGAGGAATTGGGCACTATCGATGGTCTTACTGTTACCATGCTTGGTGACTTGAAATATGGTCGTACGGTGCATTCATTGGCGAAACTGTTAGCTTTATATGATGTAAAATTGAATTTTGTTGCCCCGGACCTGCTGAAAGCACCAACCGCATTAGTTGATAGTTTGATCGAAAGTGGTGTGGGACCTTGCAAGCATGTGGATCTAGATTCAATTATTTCTGAAACTGATGTGCTATATGTGACCCGAGTACAACGAGAGCGGTTTGCGGATCAATCCGTTTATGAAAAAGTTAATCGGAGCTATGCGGTAAACGTTGATACAATGAATATTGCAAAAGAGCGCATGATTGTTATGCATCCACTACCACGAGTGGATGAGATCAGCAGGGCAGTAGATGAGGATCCGCGTGCTGCCTATTTTAGGCAAATGGAATATGGCATGTATGTTCGTATGGCTTTGCTAGCGTTAGTCTTTGGAAAAGTATAGTGAAGGCTTTTTTTGATTACTTAGAGAGTAGGTGTAAAGAATCTAACTCACTACTATGTGTTGGATTAGATCCTCATCCTGAGCTACTATCAAAACCTTCTCCTATATCAGCTCGAGAATATTGCATTAAGATAATTGAAGAATGTGCGGAGTATGCCTGTGCTTTCAAACCAAATAGCGCTTTCTTTGAAGCCTTTGGTGCAGAAGGTATAGATGCTTTATATGAAGTAATTGGCAGTGTGCCAGATGGTATTCCAGTGATTCTAGATGCAAAGCGCGGTGATATTGCTAGTACGGCACAGGCCTATGCAAGGTCTATTTTCGATTATTTAGGAGTGGACGCAGTGACCTATAGTCCATATTTGGGATCCGATTCAATTATGCCTTTTGTTGAGCGTCCTGATTCAGGTGTGTTTGTGTTATGCAAAACTTCAAATGATGGTTCTAATGACCTCCAAAGCTTGAAGAGCAATGGAGAGTATCTGTATATGCATGTTGCTAGGCAGGCGCAGAATTGGAGTCAGTATAACAACCTTGGACTTGTTGTTGGCGCCACTGATCCTCGTGCTGTTGAGATTGTACGGCAAGTTGCGCCGACCTTATGGTTTCTCTGTCCAGGTGTAGGTATGCAAGGTGGCGATTTGGCTGCTGCGATGCAGGCTGGTTTGAGAGAAGACAGTATGGGTATATTAATTAATGTTTCGCGTTCAATAGCATCTTCAACTGATCCAAGAAAAGTTGCTAAAGAATTGCGTGATGCTATAAATTCCGAGCGACATTTATCTGATAAAAAAAAGCAAAACTATTTCACTAAGGGGATTGGAGATGGTCTTCTTGAATCCGGGTGTGTCCAGTTTGGTGAATTTACTCTTAAATCTGGTATACAGTCGCCGTTCTATATAGACCTGCGCCGTTTGTCATCTTTTCCTAATGTGCTTCGCTCGGTTGCTGATGTGATAAGTTCAATGTTGGTGGATTTAGAATTTAATTGCATAGCTGCTATACCATATGCTGCATTGCCTATTGGTACTGCTGTAGCGTTGAATACCGATGCTTCATTGATATATCCTAGGCGAGAAGTGAAAGATTATGGTACGGGAGCTGAAATTGAAGGTGTGTTTGAGGCTGGGGACACTGCGGTAGTTATGGATGATTTGGTGACTTCCGGTGAAAGTAAGTTTGAGACGATTAATATCTTGCAGGCAGCCGGGCTGCTAGTTAGAGATGTAGTTGTGCTTATAGACCGAGAACAGGGTGCTGAGAAGACATTGGCTTCCCATGGATATAAGTTACATGCTGTATTTACCATACGGGAATTGCTAGATGAATGGAAATTATCTGGCTCCATTAAATCAGAACAGTACAGCGCTGCCATGAACTATTTGTCTTCGCCCTCTTAGGATATTGTGATGCAGCAGTCAGGATATAGAGCACTGCGCCATGTCTTATTTAGATTAGACCCCGAAATTGCTCATAATATATCCTTGTATTTGCTGGCAGTAGCCCCTAAATTGAAACCAGTGCGGCACTGGTTAACTCACTTATTTGATTACAATGACTCACGACTTGTTACTAGTGTGTTCGGCTTACGATTTGTCAACCCAGTGGGTATTGCAGCAGGTTATGATAAAAACGCCATAGCGATAGATGGGCTTGCTATTCTGGGGGCTGGCTATGTAGAGGTCGGGACAATTACTCCAAGTTCTCAGCATGGAAATCAACGTCCTCGTATATTTCGGCTGTCAGAAGATAGCGCTTTGATAAACCGTATGGGGTTTCCAAATCATGGTATGGAGACAGTGGCTCCAAGACTTGCAAAGCCCAGGAGTATTCGTTTAGGCCTAAACATTGGGAAGGGGAGTGATACTGCTCTAGAACAATCAGTGTCTGACTATACTAAGATGATTGCTAGACTTCAACATCTAGTTGACTATCTAGTTGTAAATATAAGTTCGCCCAACACTCCTGGTTTAAGGGCATTGCAAGGACGCGAACTATTAGATAGGTTTTTGTTGCCTGTCATGGAGCTTCATTCAGAAGTGTGTCCTGATAGACCTTTGCTGGTAAAGATTAGTCCTGATATTACAATTTCGGATCTTGATAATTTGTTGGATATAGTTATTAGGCGTGGTGTCTCTGGTTTGATAGCGACCAACAGTAGTCTTAGTCGTGGTGGACTAAGTGATCCAAGACATATTGAAAAAGGTGGTCTTAGTGGTCGGCCATTACATGACAGATCCAATAGTATTATACGGCATATTTACAGGCAGACTGATGGACACCTTCCGATTATTGGAGTTGGTGGCATTGACAACGCTAGAGCTGCTTTGGAAAAAATTCGATCTGGTGCTAGTTTGGTACAAGTGTATACAGGTTTAGTTTATCGTGGGCCTGGGCTTATCCGACAAATAAAACTAGGAATCGTTAACGAGCTAGATCGTTTAGGTGTAGATAGTGTTGAGGATATTGTAGGTGTATCTATTTAATCACAATATACCTTCATTTCTAAGTTTGGCTACAGTATCTTGATCAACTCCAATCTTTTCCTGTAGGATTTCTTCAGTGTGTTCTCCTAGGGTTGGTGGCGCTTTGTGTGGTTTGGTAGGAGATGTGGGAATCTTAATCGGAGAATTAAGGAGTGTGACTTTATTGTCTATGGAATGAGGTAACTCAATACGCATGTCACGTGACTTTATCTGTTCATTTTCAAATACTTTATCCAGCTCATTAATTGGACCTGATGGTAAACCAACTTCATCAAATATGTCCAACCAGTACTTTGCGTTCTGTGTTGCGAACAATTTACTTAAGTGATCTATCAATACCTTTCTGTTGTTGACCCGAACTGCGTTCGTTGAGTATTTTTTATCATCAATCCACTCAGGTTTATTGATTGATTTGCAGAGTATTTCCCATTGTTTATCATTCCCGACTGCTAAAACAAAGTGCATGTCTCGAGCCTTGAATGATTGATAAGGCACGATGTTTGGATGGGCATTACCTAGTCTATTGGTAATTGATCCCGAAACGAAGTAATTGGTAGCCGCATAAGATAATAGAGCTACTTGACTGTCAAGTAATGACATATCGATACGTTGTCCCTTACCGGTTTGTTCACGTGAATATAATGCCGCAAGAATGGCGTTTGCTGCAAACATTCCGGTGCTGATGTCAGCAATTGCAACTCCAGCTCGGCTCGGATCGCCATTTTCTGGTCCAGTGATGCTCATAAAGCCTCCTGTGGCCTGTACTATTAAGTCATAGCCTGGTCTAGAGCTATAAGGACCAGTGTAACCGTATCCAGTAACCGTGCAATATATCAATCCAGGACGGATTTCTTGTAAAGTTTCGTAATCTAATCCCCAGCGAGATAGCGTTCCTGTCTTGAAATTATCTACAAGCACATCACCCTTAGCAATCAGTTTTTTGAGGATTTCCAACCCTTGTTCTGATTTTAGATTCAGTGTCATACTACGTTTGTTGCGATTAGCACTTAGATAATATGCGGATTCCCCACCCTTAGTAAAAGGAGGGCCCCAATGACGAGTATCATCACCTCTGCCAGGAACCTCGATTTTTATTATATCTGCTCCTAAATCTCCTAACATCATTGTGCAATATGGTCCAGCTAATACTCGCGTTAGATCAATTACACATATATTTTCAAGTAGATTGTTCGTCACACTCATACTATTCCTCGCTACAAATCTAGAGTATATAAACTCTGATCAATGGTCACACTGTTAATGATATAATCGCAAATCCTTACAGTAAGATAAATTATATTCGGGATTGTGTGATAAATTGCATTGGTACGGCATTATACAATGTCTCTAGAAATTACTTACATGACCAAAACATAAATGAAACCAGCAAGCTTTAAATATTATGCACCTGAGTCATTAGAAGAGGCATTGGTGCTGAAAGCACAATATGGTGATGAAGCCAGAATTCTGGCAGGTGGGCAGAGTCTAATTCCGGCTATGAACTTCCGTATAATGCAACCTACTATTCTGCTCGACTTAAACTTGTTGGCAGAACTTTCTTATATATCCTCCAGGGACAGTGCAGTTCTACATATTGGTGCTATGACTCGACTAAGTGAAGTTGAGGATGATCCTTTAATAGCTGATAGAGTTGCTTTATTGCATGAAGCTCTTCCCTACATTGCCCATCCTCAGATACGTAATAGAGGTACTGTAGGTGGAAATATAGCTCACGCGGATCCAGCAGCCGAGCTTCCGGTGGTAGCTTTAGCTATGGATTCCAGATTTCGGGTCCAATCTACCAATGGAACTCGTTGGATTAATAGCATTGATTTTTTCAGAGGCTATTTTGAAACTGCGATTGGCCCGAGTGAAATATTGGTTGAAATAGAAGTGCCTTTTCATGCGGCCAATACCGGATGGGCATTTCTCGAAGTTTCTCGTCGGTCGGGAGATTATGCCATGGCTGGTATAGCAGCATTGATAACATTAGATAACAAACATATTTGTAGGAAGGCCCGTTTGGTGTATTTGAATCTATCAGATGCGCCTCTGGAAGCAAAGCAGTCAGCTGATATGCTGGTTGGAGAAACCCTATCAGATGAACTGATAAAGCAAGTTGCCAACAAAGCTTCAGAAGAGGAGATTATGCCAATGGAAAGTTTACATGCTACGGTAAATTACCAGAGGCATTTAGCTTGCATACTAACTAAGCGAGCATTGGAATTAGCATATGGTCGGGCTATGGAAACATGAGTGACAATCATTCGATAAAGCTTACTATTAATGGCGAAGAATATACATCTTCTGTAGAAGCACGCATGTTGTTAAGTGATTTTATACGTCACGAACTTGGTTTGACAGGCACGCATGTTGGTTGCGAACATGGGGTTTGTGGTGCGTGTACCGTGATATTAAATGGAAGATCTGTCAGGTCGTGCTTGATGTTTGCAGTACAGGCACATGGACAGCAAATAACCACAGTAGAAGGTATGGCAGCCGAAGCAACCGATTTGCACCCGCTTCAAGAAGCATTCCGTGAAGCACATGGTTTGCAATGTGGATTTTGCACTCCTGGCATCTTGATGAGCCTCATTCCTTTTCTAGATGATAATCCGTGCCCATCAGAAGAAGAAATTCGGGCTGCTATATCTGGAAATTTGTGTAGATGCACTGGTTATCAAAACATAGTGACTGCTGTGAAACTGTATGTGGAGCGTGAGTCGTAATGTCGTCATTAGTAGGAAAAAGTTCATTATCTAGTTTCAAGAAAGGTAATCTTACTAGTTTCCTGGATTATTTGGAACAATTGGAGAACCACTTTACATTAAAAGAGCAGGAAATATTTGCTTTTGTCCCTGAGTCGGAGCGTTTTAGTCGATTGCGTGTTGAGGCTAGAGCATTGTTCGAACAGTATCCAGACCCAAAAAACCGCCCTCCTCTTTTTGGATTAATTGTAGGAGTGAAAGACATATTTCATGCGGATGGCCATATTACCGGTGCTGGTAGCCATGTTCCGGCAGATGTTTTGCAAGGTATTGAAGCTGAAAGTGTGACGCTTCTAAAGAAGGCAGGGGCTCTAGTAATGGGTAAAACGATCACCACCGAGTTTGCTTACTTTGCACCTGGCCCTACAAGGAACCCACATAATGTTTTATGTACTCCGGGTGGGTCGAGTAGCGGATCAGCAGCTGCTGTAAGCTCGGGATTATGTCTTTTGTCATTAGGTACACAAACCATCGGGTCAATTACTCGTCCGGCTGCTTTTTGTGGTGTTGTTGGATATAAGCCAACCTATGATCGTATTTCGCGATCTGGAGTGATACCTCTATCTCCTTCAGTAGATCATGTCGGTACTTTTGCTCCTGATGTTGCTATGGCTGCATGTGTAGCTACACAGTTGGTCGAGTCGTGGAATTTAGAAATAACAGGCACGAAAGAAAACCAATGTATAAACTTAGGCGTACCAGAAGGTGTTTATCTGGACAATGTCTCTGATGAAGGTAAGATGCAATTTCGTGCTACTTGTGATCGTCTTGCTAATGCTGGATTTGAAATAAAATCAGTCACTGCTATGCTTGATTTTGAGGATATATTTGTTAGACACAATCTTATAGTGGCTGCCGAAGCAGCGAATGTTCATGAGAACTGGTTTGCGAGTTATACTAACAAGTATCATCCTAAAACTGCTGAATTGATATTGCGAGGTCAATCAGTTTCGGATCATGATTTAAATATGGCTCTTGAAGGTCGGTCTAGATTGCGAAAGGAATTGACTAAATTAATGGATCGGAATCAGATAGATTTGTGGATTTCTCCTTCGGCTCCGGGGGTAGCTCCTAATGGGTTGGAGAGTACTGGCGATCCAGTAATGAATTTACCTTGGACCCATAGTGGTTTACCTACTATAGGAATGCCCTCTGGCAAGAATGGCGATAGATTACCTTTTGGGTTGCAATTAACGGGTCGTTTTGGAGAAGATGAGACTCTATTTTTGCTAGCATCACAAACAGAGTCGGTGCTGATATAAGACTTAATTGTTTATATATGACAAACGTAACTGGTGAAATACGGTCTGGTGCATACTTCGACTCAGTGGTTTTAATGCAGCTACAAAAAGGTATGCTTGAATTAGATGGTGTGCTGGATGCTGGAGTAATGATGGGTACGAAGGCTAACAAAGACGTGTTAGAGCAGAGTGGACTACTCCCGCATTCCTGTGCAACCGCTGCGGCGGAGGACCTCATTATTGCAGTTAAGGCTGACAGCGTATCCCAAGCATCAGCTGCACTTAAACATGTAGATGTATTACTAAATAAACGTAAGTCGATAACAGATGATCAGGAGTTTCGTCCTCGTAGTCTGGATATGGCTGTGCGAACATTACCAAACAGTCAATGGGTTATAGTTTCTGTTCCTGGACGTTATGCTGCAGGGGTCGCACGTGAAGCTCTGGGTTTTGGCAAACACGTTTTTCTTTATAGTGACAACGTTTCTGTGGAAGATGAAGTTTCGTTGAAGACATTGGCAGCAGACAAAGGATTGTTGGTTATGGGTCCGGACTGTGGGACTGCTGTGATTGATGGAGTAGGTTTAGGTTTTGCAAATCAAAGCCAATCAGGTTCGGTAGGTATTGTTGCTGCATCAGGTACTGGACTACAGGCTTTAACGGTGACTATTGACAACTTAGGTTCTGGTATCACCTATGCTATTGGCACTGGTGGACGTGATTTGAATAAGCAGGTTGGAGGTATTACTTCTAGACAGGCTCTAGATGTACTTAACAGAGACACAAATACTAAGGTCATAATATTGACATCTAAACCAATATCATCGCGTTCTGCAATGGAGTTGATGCAAGTACTGCATGCACTAGAAAAACCGGTGGTTGTTAATTTTCTAGGTTATGCTCCTCCAGCTTATCGAATAGGTAATGTGTTTTTTGCATCTACTTTACGTGAGGCAGCTGAGTTAGCTATTGAGTTATGTGACAAATTGGACCTTTCTACTAACATGAAGTCGGATTCTCAAAACAAATTTGCATCTTCACAACGCTATATACGCGGTTTGTTTTCAGGCGGTACTCTGGCTTATGAGACTTTGTTGGTCCTGCGTGCATTTACTACAGGGATTTATTCTAATATTCCTATCGATGAGTCATACAAACTGGATGATCATGCATCTAGTCATAAGCATACAATCATAGATATGGGAGAGGATGAATTTACCATTGGTCGGTTACATCCAATGATAGATTCAGATTTGCGTTTGAGGCGTTTTCAACAAGAAGCTGCTGATCCAGAGACAGCAGTGATATTGTTGGACGTAGTACTTGGTTATGGATCACACTCAAATCCTGCGGCCGAATTAGCGCCGATTATATCTGAGGCCAAATCACTGGCACGTCGTTCGGGTCGTCACTTAGAAGTAGTTGCATTGGTGGTTGGAACCGCAAGTGACCCGCAAGATGTAGTTGCTCAAACAAATTTATTGAGGAAAGCAGGTGCACACATAGAAACTAACGCTGATGAGGCAGCAATTTACGTTGGTAACATCATTTCTGGATTGAACCCATCCTCAAAAGCAAGCTTAAGACCAGTTGTATTAGATAGCTCTGGACAATCTTTAGCAGCCATAAATGTAGGATTAGAATCTTTCTACGAAAGTTTAATCAGACAGGGCGCTGAGGCAATCCATGTAGATTGGCAGCCACCTGCTCAGGGAAAAGACAATCTGATGAATTTGTTGGCAAAGATGAAAAGCTAATAGGAGGTAATTTTGGCAAAAATCAATATTGATCAAGCAAACAATGTAGCTGTGGAACGCATGATGTCAGCGCGTCCGATTCTTACAGGCATTGCTACTGCTAGGGATGTTGTTCCAAATATGGAAGACAATTTGCTGCTGCATGCAGGGCCTCCTGTTGAATGGGAACAAATGTCTGGTCCAATGCAAGGTGCTGTGATAGGCGGATTGATATTTGAAGGTTTGGTTGATAATGAGATTGATGCAGTAAGTATGGTAGAAGCAGGTGAAGTCAAATTTGCTCCATGTCACGAGCATAGTAGTGTTGGTCCAATGGCTGGTGTCACGACCGCATCTATGAAAGTCTATGAGGTGAACAATACTACTCATGGCAATGTGGCCTATAGTAATTTAAACGAAGGGTATGGAAAAGTGCTCAGATATGGAGCATTTAGCGAAGATGTGATTACAAAATTACGTTGGATGAATGATGTTTTGGCTCCAGTCTTGTCTGAAGCTCTTGCCAAAAGCGAAAATGGAATAGATGTTCGACAGTTGTTGTCTGAAGCGTTACATATGGGTGATGAAGGTCATAATCGTAATAAAGCGGGATCAATTCTTTATACTGCAAAACTGGCTCCTATGATCACCAAGCTTGCTGTTGATAGTGATATTGCTTCTGAAGCACTACAATTTCTAGCAGACAATGCGCTTAGTGTCTTAAATCCTGTAATGGCTGCGTGCAAGTCTATGGCTGATGCAGCACATGGTGTCGAAGGTAGTACATTAATGACAATTATGGCTCGCAATGGTACCGAACTAGGGATTCGTATAAGTGGCTTAGGAGATAAGTGGTTTACAGGTCCTGTGGGACAGCCGGACGGCCTATATTTTCCAGGTTTCACTGCTGAGGATGCTAGCGGAGATATAGGTGATAGTACTATTACTGAGACGGTTGGTATTGGGGGTTTTGCTATGGCTTCTGCACCCGCAATAGTTGCATTTGTGAGTGGCACGCCACAAGATGCTGTGAATGCTACTATGGAAATGTATGAGATTACTGTATCTGAACACAGTCATTTTACTATTCCAGCACTAAATTTCCGTGGAACTCCAGTAGGAGTCGATATCCGCAAAGTAGTAGAGCTGGGCATTACTCCTCGTATAAACACTGGTATTGCTCATAGGGATGCTGGAGTTGGTCAGGTAGGAGCTGGATTAGTACGACCTCCAATGAATGTATTTGAAGACGCTTTAATCTCTTATGCTGAGCATTATGGATTGGTCTAAATAGTTACTGTTGGAATTGTTGTTATAACAAAGGAGGGTTAGATGCAAAGTGACAAAATAATCAGCTTAATGACTGATGCAAGATGGTTTGACCTGACGCAAGCAATGAGTATTTTTACACCACCATGGCCGGGAGAGATGCCTCTGCAGATACAGTTCTTTAAGAGGCTCACAGGCTCTTTCATTGGTGGCCAAGGTGCGAATGGTCAATTGATTGAATGGAGCAACAATACTGGTACGCACCTCGTAGGACCGCGTGCTTTCCATTCTGGAGAGCGAGCTATTTCCGACATTCCACTAACAGACTTGTGCGGCGAAGGAGTAGTTGTAGATATCTCGGATGATGTTTCTGACTACAGCTTATATACGCCAGAAATGATTACTAGTCGAGTGGAAGTGAAATCGGGCGACATTTTGATAATAAATACAGGTTATCACAAATATGGTTATGACCAACCTGATGTGCTTAACGATTCGGCTCAAGGCGGGATAGAAAGCAAAGAATTTGGGTATTATCTTCGTCATCCTGGTCCTTCGCCAGAATTCTTTGATTGGGCGATGGATATGAATATAAAGTTGATCGGTGTGGATTGCGGATGTGCAGAACACCCTATGAATACAAACTTGCGTTATATGCATGAACGAGAATTTGAAAAAGCACAAACTATGACACAAGAAACATACGGTAAAGATTGGGATGAACTGTTTCCTCAGGATTGGTACTATGATTTAACACATGTCACTATGCCAAAATCAGGCATGTTATTGGCTGAGTCTCTTGGTGGGCAAATCAATGAAATTGGCAATCAGCGTGCTTGGGTAATGGTACAGCCATTGCCGTTTATGGAGGTTGAATCAGCGTGGTCACGTGCAGTGGCTATATTGCCGCCTGATGGAATGGAATCATCCAACTTCTTTGCTGCTATGGAAACTGCTGAGATGTTGGATATGACCTTGCCGTTTAGTGTACAGACTCCTCAATGGGCGAATTACATACCCTTAAGTATTGATTACACTAAGCGTGTTGGAGGTCACAACTTTGGCATGGGTCGAAACAATGCGAATTGTCGGGCCAGCTTTCATCTAGCTACTCACATGGACGGTGAAAAACATTTTAGCATCAGTGGTAGAAGTATAGGCGAAACCCCTTTGGACTATTGGGTTGGTCCGGGAGCTGTGGCAGATATTTCCGATCAGGTTAGTGATTCTAGTGTGTATACTCCTGAGATGATAGAGGAAGTTGTAGATGTGCATGAGAACGACATTCTTATCATAAAGACTGGGTATTACAAGTATGGTTGGAATAGCCCAGACTCTAATGAGTTTCGTTATATGATCAAACATCCTGGCCCATCTCCGGATTTTGCTGATTGGTGTGTCGAAAAGAAAATCAAATGGCTGGGTATAGATAATGTAGCCATGGAACATCCTATGAATACTATCCAAAGAGTATTTCATCCAAAGACTTTTGAAGAAGCAGAAAAGAAACTTAACGAACGATTTGGGAAAGATTGGGATGAAATGTATCCTTTAGATCAATATTATCAGGATATGCATCTCAACTTGTTTCCTAAAGGTATTGTTCATGCTGAAAATTTGGGTGGTGCATTAGCAAATATGGAAAGTGGCCGATATTTTATCGGATGTTTTGTGCAAAAAGGAATGGAGTTGGCTTCATGCTGGGGTCGATTTGTGGCTTTTAAGGAGTGACAAGAGGTAAATCTGATGGGTTCTAATCGGTTTTTCGGACAACCTATTCGACGCAATGAAGATCCTCAACTATTAACTGGTCAGGCGTTATTTGTAGACGATGTGCAACTGCCTGAAATGTTACATGCAGCGTTTGTGCGAAGCACTTATGCTCACGCGCGAATTGTGAACATCGATGTTTCAAAGGCATTACAGCGCGAAGGAGTTGTTGCAGTGTATACTGCAGCAGATTTGGGTGATTACTGGAAGCCTGGGCCTTTGTTGGTACCACCTCCACCTATAGACGGTATTGTGTTTAATCAGCGGACACAAGTTCCCTTGGCAAAAGAAAAAGTAAGGTTTGTGGGCGAGCCACTGGTAATGGTCTTAGCTGAAAGTCGTTATATAGCTGAGGATGCTTTGCAGGATATATATATCGATTATGAACCACTTTCTGTGGTTGCGGACCTGAGTACTGCTTTGGAAGCAGATTGTGCACTTGTACATGACGACTTAAATAGTAATCTGTGCGCACATGTGGTGCAGACAAAAGGCGATTATTTTGAGACCAAAAAGAAAGCAGCTTGTGTGTTAAAGCGTGAGTTTGTCTATGATCATGGTGCAGCGGCAGCTATGGAGAACCGTGGTATTGTGGCAAGTTGGGATAGGCGAGCTCAGCGCCTGACGGTCTGGGATACTACTCAGGCTCCCATACCCATTCGTAATGGTCTAGCGGAAATGCTCCAGCTTTCAGAGAATCAGGTGCGCGTCATTGCTCCTTTTATAGGAGGTGGATTTGGTCCCAAAATCATGATGTTTTATCAGGAAGAAGTGTTAATACCATGGGCTGCCATGAAAATAGGGCGTCCGATCAAATGGATAGAAGATCGATCAGAAAACTTTTTTGCTACCACTCAGGAACGGAGCCAGATACATACAGCTGAAATAGCTATGGACAAAAGCGGGCTTATTCTTGGAGTATGGGATAAGTTTTTGCATGATGCCGGCGCATATGCACCCTATGGATTAACTGTTCCAATAAACAGCCAATGCACCTTACTAGGTCCGTATCACATCCCAAACTATTATAGCGAATTCGATGCTGTTTTTACTAATTTTCCAATTGTGACACCATATCGAGGTGCTGGTAGGCAACATGGCGTATTTGTGATGGAGAGATTGTTAGATATAGCGGCACGTAAAATGGGAATTGACAGAGCCGACATACGTCGCAGAAATTTTATTGAGCCTGACCAGTTCCCATATAACAATGAGATTATCTATCAGGATTTTGCCCCCTTGATCTATGATAGTGGGAACTATGATCCATCAATGAAGAGGGCGCTGGACATGATAGATTATGAAAAATTTATCAAAGAGACACAGCCGGCTTTGCAATCTGAAGGACGTTATGTGGGTTTAGGCATTGTTGCTTATGTGGAAGGCACAGGTATTGGGCCATATGAAGGAGCACGAGTGCAGGTCCAAGCTAGTGGTAAAGTGACCGCGGTAACAGGTGTCGGTACTCAAGGCCAAGGCCATTTGACAAGTTTTGCGCAAATAGTTGCTGACCAGCTAGGTGTGGATGTGTCAGATGTAGATATAGTTACTGGTGATACTGATCAGTTTTATTGGGGTGCTGGGACATTTGCGAGTCGTGGTGCTGTGGTTGCGGGAAATGCGTTTAATGAGGCCGCGCGTGATGTTCGGGCTAAAGCACTAAGGATGGCAGTCGACGCTTTGGAGGCTGAGGAAGAGGTAGTGGAATTAGTAGGTGGAGTAGCAAGGGTACAATCAGATCACGAGAGGAGTATAGGTCTAGGAGAGCTAGCAAGAAGAGCAAACCCCATGCGCGGTGCTGTCAAGCCGGGCACTGAACCAGGTTTAGAGGCAACCAATTACTTTGGTCCAGAACGAGGCGCTACTGCTAATGGTATCCATGCCATGATTGTTGAAGTCGACCCTGAAACAATGTTGGTTGATATAAAGAAATATGTGGTGGTTCATGACTGTGGAGAAGTGATTAATCCTATGATTTTAGAAGGTCAGATTCAGGGTGGGGTGGCTCAAGGTATTGGTAATGCATTCTACGAGAAATTAATGTTTGACGAAAATGGTCAATTGCTTAATGCTTCATTTATGGATTATCTTCTTCCCACTGCATTAGATGTTCCGAACATTGAATCAGATCATGTTACTACTCCATCTCCGTTGAATCCAATGGGCATTAAGGGTGCAGGAGAGGCTGGAGCAATTCCCGTTGGCGCACTTTTTGCGCAAGCGATTGAGGACGCATTGTTCGATTCAGAAGCAGAGATCACAGAAATTCCACTGAGTCCTAGCATGCTTTGGGAAATTGTTGAAGCTGCGAAATAAGATGCAATTGTTATCCCAGTCGTATTCTGCTGGAGCGGCAGAATGGCTATCAAGCAACAACAGTGCTCACGTATTTTCAAGTTTTGAGCGAGCATGCAATTTGATAGACGAACAAGGTAGATTTATTGCTATTGTTCATAATACAATCGGGAACGGTCCGTTTACGATTGTGCTTGAGGAATTGCCGCTTAGTTTAGAACAAATGTTATCTGTTGGTGCTCCGGTTGTTGTTGGTAAAAACAGTTTGACTGTCAATACGACAACAATCGATTTTAGTGAAGCTACACTCTGGTCTGCTCGTCTAGATTGGGATTATCCTAAGGAACGCCCACATCATTTTCGAAAAAATATCCGGGATTTGTATTTGACTGTACAGAACAATGCTTCGGATGGCAGCGTCAGTATAATATTATGTTCAACTAAGGAAAATATGGGGTATGTATGTACCAAGGTAGCTGAATCTGCTCAACAATTATATCGAGGAATTGTTAGCGGCAATATACAAGAGATATATGTGGGTGCTGCAAATATGGCAGGATTAGGTGTTGGCTTGACGCCGGCTGGCGACGATTTTTTAATAGGTGTTATGTATGCATTGTGGGCTATATTTGATCAAAAGGATGCTGCACGGTGGTCACGTACCATTGCAGATGCCGCTTCATCTCGTACGACTATGTTATCCGGTGCCATGTTGCAACAGTCAGCTAATGGACATGCTTCCGAGAACTGGCATGCGCTTGTAGATGTTCTATGCAAAGAAAATGTTACAGATGTGACCCGGGCATGTATGGATATTTTGTCACTTGGACATACATCTGGTGCTGATGCTTTGACAGGTTTTTTGCTATCAATTGATTGTTTGAGCGATCATGTAAGTTTTGGCTTAGGAGACCTATATTATGAGAACTAAACTTGATCTAGCTATAAAAAATGCGCGTTTAAGGCGTAAACCAGATGGTGTATACCATATTGGTATAACGGATGGGAAAATTGCATCAATATCAAAAAGTGATGTGGCTGTTGCCGAAGTGGAGCTTGATGCTGAAAGCAATCTTGTGACTGAATCTTTCGTGAATCCTCATCTGCACTTAGATAAGGTATTTACATTAGATCGATTAGATGAGCTGGCGCTTGAGAAATATCATCAGAATCAAATGGCAGCAGCAGCTGCAGCTATCGAGCTGGCTTCAAGGGTAAAAACACAATATGATCGATCTTGGATCGTTGAAAATGTTCGGATTGCTCTGCGCTGGGCCGCGGCACACGGCAATACCCACATTCGCGCATTTGCGGATGTTGACAATAAGGCCAGATTAGAAGGGGTCGTTGCTCTACTTGAGTTGAAAGAGGAATTTCGCAGTATTGTTGACATTCAGGTGGTGGCATTTCCGCAAGATGGAGTTGTTAAGGAGCCAGGCGCTGATATATTGGTTCATGAGGCTATGTCAATGGGAGCAGACGTGGTCGGTGGAATTCCCTGGATTGAACATAGTGACGCCGATGCCCAAAGTCATATAGATGCAATGTTTTCTGTCGCAACTCAATTTGATGCTCCAGTAAGTATGTTGGTTGATGATGTTGGTGATGCGAAATTACGTACATTGGAAATGTTAGCTATGACTACTAAGAAGGTTGGTTGGGAAGGTCGTGTTTTAGCACATCATGCTAGAGCTATGGCTCTGTATCCAGATAGTTACCATAGTGATTTAGTCAAACTTTTAAAGGATAATAGTATTGGCATAGTAACTGATCCACATACCGGTCCTTTGCATGTTCGTGTAAAGGACCTGCTTGAAAAAGAAGTGTTAGTATGTCTGGGGCAAGATGACATTAGCGATGCCTATTATCCATATGGTCAGAACAATATGTTGGAAGTGGCGTTTCTAGCGTCTCATTTGTTGTGGATGACTACCAAAGTAGATATGGATTGCTTGTATGACATGATTACTACTAGCGCTGCTAAAGCTATGGGTTTGATAACACACAAACTAGAAGTAGGCTCTACAGCTTCATTGGTTGTGCTGGATGTTCCTACTACAATTGAATCTCTCAGATTTCATCGTGCACCAAAATATGTCATTAATCATGGTCGCATAATTGCAGAAAGTGGTGAGCTTGTGCAGTAATATCCTACTTATCTAGAAAACATTGTGGGGTCTGAGTTCCTCGAAGTAGTATCAACTAAATATTGAGTAATGTACCGAACTGCGCAACTTTTACTTAATTGTGGTGTTTACTTAATAGTTGTGAGCAGTATGTTTTTTAAGGCAAGATAATAATATTTATAATCTAATAAGGAGGCAAATAATGACAAATTCTGTCAAGACATATCTCCCGAACGATGTTCCTCCGTTTGGTGAGTTGGTTTTGCTTGGTTTCCAACACGTGCTGACTATGTTTCCTGCCACAATACTTGTGGCAGCTCTCACAGGGTTCCATGTTGGTACAGTTTTAGTAGTTTCCGGAGTTGGTACAGTAGTTGCGTTGCTACTGTCTAAATGGAGGCTTGGTACTTTTATTCCGCTATTTTATGGATCGAGCTTCAGTTATATTGCTGCATATCTAGCAATTGTTACTGCAATGACAGGGGGTCTTCCGGAGTTTGGTGTGCCTGTACCTGATAATGTCATCAGCACAATGCAGGCAGGTATTGTTGTTACTGGAGTTTTGAACATAATTATAGGCATGATTATCAGGGCTGTAGGTAAAGACCAGCTTGATAAGGTTTTGCCTCCTGTGGTAACCGGCTCTGTAGCGGCTATCATAGGCTTTGGCCTGGCAATGGCCGCTCTTGGTATGGCTTCGGCTAACTGGGGCGTAGCTTTGCTTACTTTGTTGATTACTGTATTACTTTCAGTGTATATGCAGGGTAAGGGGTTTGTTGGAATGTTACCTATACTTCTTGGAGCGGTTGGTGGTTGTCTGATATCTGCTGTTATCGAACCAGGGTCGTTTAATATGGGTGCGGTTGCTGCTGCACCGTTGTTCCAGGTCCCACACTTTACATTTCCAATTTTTAGTGGTGCTATGGTAAGTACTGCAATCTTCAGTATCGCAATTATGGCTATTGCGACCATACCTGAATCGACGGCTCATCTATATCAGATTGGCCTTTACGTGGACCGTACAGCTGAAGAGGCAGGTAGAGAGAAATCAAATTTGGCAGAGTATGTTGGTTTCAATCTTATACTTGATGGCATCGACGATTTCTTGAAGGGCTTAACCGGTGCAACTGCTGGTACAAACTACGGTGAGAACAACTCACTCATGGCAATTACACGCAATTACTCAGGGCCAGCATTGATTGCAGCTGGAGTAATAGCAGTGTTGCTAGGGTTTGTAGGAAAGCTGGCAGGATTAGTACAATCAGTGCCACTGGCAGTGACTGGTGGACTGGCGATTTACTTGTTTGGTGTAGTTGGTATGCAAGGCATTGCTCTAATGCAGGAACATAAAGTCAACATGTTTGTGCCTCGCAATCTAGCGGTAGGTGCTGTAATAATGGTGGTTGGTATCGGAGGTAATATTGGATATGAAGGTGGCTTCTTACCGATCTCATTCTTACAAGGTATATTTCCTCAAGGACTTCCAGCTATTGCTACCGCTGCGGTAATGGGTATTTTGTTGAATGCTATTTTCCTGATATTCAAACCGCCAACAGAAGCCTAAGAGCAAATGTATTAACTGCTGATATATAGGACAATTTGTCAGAGAATATGAGGGTGCAATGTGATCACATTGCACCCTCATTTTGGTAATCAGTATCCGTATGTACTAAACTCTGGCTCTATTATTCATAACAGTACAAGATTGTATTATCAAGACATGGAGGCATTATATGACTAGGATCGTGCGAAGTGCACTGTTACAGAGTGCTTATACTGGCGATAAGCAAACAATGATCGACAAACATGTGAACTACGTAGAACAAGCAGCTTCGCAAGGCGCTCAGATAATGTGTTTTCAAGAGCTTTTTTATAGCCCATATTTTTGTCAAGTACAAGATGTTAAGTATTATTCGTGGGCCGAGCAGGTGCCTGATGGTCCTACCATAACTCTGATGCAGGAGATCGCAGCGAAGCATAATATTGTCCTAGTTGTTCCACTGTATGAGGAAGAGGACTTTGGTATATATTACAATACGGGTGTAGTAATTGACTCAGATGGTACCTTTCTAGGCAAATATCGCAAGACTCACTTGCCGCATTTACCGGGATTCTGGGAAAAGTTCTATTTTCGACCTGGAAATACAGGTTATCCAGTTTTTGAAACTTCAGTTGGGAGAGTAGGGGTTTACATTTGTTATGATCGTCATTTCCCTGAAGGAGCACGGATGCTGGGATTAAATGGTGCAGAGATAGTTTTTATTCCCTCGGCTACATCACATGGACTCTCACAACATTTATGGAAAATAGAGCAGACATCTCATGCCATAGCAAATGGGTACTTTGTGGGTACTATAAATAGAGTTGGTATTGAGGATGAGTTTGGTACAAACCATTATTATGGACAGTCTTATTTTTGTGACCCCACAGGTCAATTTGTAGGAGATGTTGCTAGTGAAGATGATGAATTAGTGGTGCGTGACTTGAATTTGGATTTAATTCAGGATGTTCGTAATACGTGGCAATTCTATAGAGATCGACGACCTGACATGTATGATGGTATAGTGGCATCCTGATCAGAGAATTTAGATTGCTATGGTGAATACTCGATAGTGCTCACTATAATTGTAGATATTGTTCCGGTTTACGACATCAGTGTTGTGCTTGGAGGATTACAATGAATAAAGATGAAATTCTTGCAAAACAAGAAGAGTATTTGTGGCCTAATCACCTACTCTACTATACTGACCCATTGCCATTAGATCATGGTGATGGATTATATGTTTGGGATGTAGATGGAACCAAGTACCTTGATTTTTTTGCAGGTATTCTGACCAACAGTGTAGGCCACAATCACCCATTAGTTATCGAAAAGATGCGTGAGCAAATTGGCAAGCTGGTGCACACTTCTACACTTTATCCGCATGAAAACCATGTAACTCTAGCAGAAAAAATCGCATCTATTGCACCTGGAGAATTGCAGACCTCATTTTTTACCAACTCAGGGACGGAAGCTAATGAAACTGCAGTTATGCTAGCGAAAGCCTATACTGGTGAGCAGGAAATAATTGCGTTGCGGCATGGATATAGTGGAAGATCTGCTTTAGCTATGGGACTTATAGGGCAATCTGAGTGGCGGATAGGACCTAGCCAGATACCAGGAATCAATCATGCTATAAATCCATACTGTTACCGTTGCCCATTGAAGATGACCTATCCTGAGTGTGGGGTTGCATGTGCGGAAGACATAGAAGATGTAATAAAGACAACCACTTCGGGAAGGATAGCAGGTATTATGGTGGAGCCAATACAAGGTGTCGGTGGATTTATCACTCCTCCCAAGGAGTATTTTAAGATTGCATCAGAAATAGTTGAACATTATGGTGGTTTATTTATATGCGATGAGGTGCAGACTGGATTTGGACGTACTGGACAACATTGGTTTGGCATTGAACATTGGGGTGTAGAACCAGACATAATGACTATGGCGAAAGGCATAGCTGGTGGGATGCCTATGGGTAATACAATTACAACTCTTGATATAGCATCTGAGCTAGTGGGTAAAGGAATGACCATTAGCACGTTCGGTGGTAATCCGGTATCCTGTGCTGCCTCTCTGGGAACTATAGAAGTGATGGAAACAGAAGCTAACCCAAATCATGTTTCGGATGTGGGTTCACATCTGCAAGCAGGATTAGATCAACTCTGGGAAAAATACCCCCTTATAGGGGATGTACGTGGCAAAGGCTTGATGCAAGGTATAGAACTGGTGAAAGATCGTAAAACTAAAGAGCCGGCACCAGATGCTGTTGTTAAGATTTTCGAACAGACTCGAGAGTATGGATTGTTAATAGGTAAAGGTGGTCTTTACAGCAATGTGCTGCGGATTTCACCGCCTCTTACTGCTACTAACGATCATGTAGATGAGGCTCTTTTAATTTTGGACCATGCTTTTGCTAAAGTGCAGGAGGAGTTTTAGGTTTTATGATCTTAGTGACAGGTGCTGCCGGTAAAACAGGTCAGGCGGTCGTTCGAGCTTTATTGGCTAAAGGACAGAGTGTCGGGACATTAGTTCGAAATGAAACACAGTGCGAACTAATGTCTTCACTTTATGACACTGACATTGTCATAGGAGATATGAGTGTAGAATCTGTGCTAAGTAACCTGTTTGAAGGTGTAAGAGCTGTATATCATATTTGTCCTAATATGCATCCTGATGAGCTTAGCATTGGACAGGCAATGATATCAGCTGCTAAAAATGCTGACTTGACCCAATTTGTGTTTCATTCTGTTTTACACCCTCAAGTTGAGGCAATGCCTCATCATTGGCAAAAGATGCGTGTGGAGGAGGCTCTCTTTGCTTCTGGGATCCCATTTACTATACTGCAGCCTGCAGCATATATGCAAAACATTCTAGTTGAATGGAAAAACATACAGCAGGAAGGTATTATACGTGTACCATACTCACCTGAATCTAAGGGTAGCCCGGTCGATTTAAATGATGTAGCTCATGTAGCTTCACTGGTATTAAGTGAACGAGATCATATTGGCGCAATCTACGAGCTGTGTGGTCCAGATATATTGACCTATCAAGAGCAGGCCACAATATTGAGCGAGTATATTGATTGCTCTATACGTGTGGAACAAATAAGTTTAGACGAATGGAAAACTCTGGCTTATGGGGTTGGTTTGAGAACCTATTCAGTCGAATCTCTTTTGAAGATGTTTTTATATTACGACTTATATGGTTTTTGGGGTAGCTCACATGTGTTAAGCACTTTGTTACAAAGACCCCCCACCTCCTTCAGGGAATTTGCAACCAATCATCTTGAAAAATAAATAATAATTTTGTATTATGCTGGCCGTTTATTAATAAGTAACTGAAGAGAGAATAAATGAAATGAACAATAATTTGTTTTGGATGTTGACAGTGTCTTTTGTGGCTGGTTTTGTTCCAGCGTATCTTCCTTTCTTGCTTGAAGGACTACTTAATGAAAAAGCACTTCGTTGGTTAACTGGACTTGCTGCTGGTATTTTATTAGCAGCGGCACTTCTCATTGCTATACCTGAAGGATTTGAGATCGTTGCACAAAATATGGAGTTGTCATCGGAACATCACTCGGAAGAACATCATGACGTAGACGAACACATAGAAGGCGATGATGTAACCTCCATACAAATTACAAATGTAATGAGTTGGGCTGGCCCAGGAGTTATGGTCTTGGCCGGTTTCTTAGTGATGATGATGATTGAAAGTTTAGGAGTTGGACACTCTATTCATGAAGAACATCATAATCATGAAGGTGACTATGGCCATGCTCATGTTCATCACCCCAGAAGTTTATCAGGTGTTGTCGCTATCGGTCTGACTGTACATGCCCTTACAGATGGTGTAGCAATTGGAGCTGGTATGGCTACAGACGCGTTAGATGTTGCAGTGCCACAATTGTTTGGTGTTGTGTTTCACAAAATACCGGCCGCTTTCAGCTTAGGTGTTTTTGGTTTACATGAAGTAAGGCAATTTCGTGCTACGATGCGTTCCACACTTTTTTATATTCTTTTGTTTGCTATCGCTACTCCAGCTGCACTATATTTTAGCTGGTATGGGCTTGGCAACATGAATGAGTTATCGACTGGTGTAGTTCTTTTGTTCTCAGCAGGTACATTCTTGTATGTGGCTACTGTAGATTTTCTACCGAACATTCATGATCCAAGTACAGGTCGTGGGGCGTTATTACAGATTGTAGTTGCTACAGTAATAATGCTTATTGTCGTATTTCTAATTGATTTCTACGGATTAGCGGCTCATTCTCACTAGTATTTTCCGCTTTATTTAGTTAGTAAGAAGATTGCAAATACAATTGCTGGAGGTATAATCTCAGCAACTGTATTTGCAATATATGTGTACATTTATTTGAAAAACTACTACCTTATATGTACTGGCATTATTGTTTTTTGCCTGCTCAATTCCTGTCAAATCATATCTAATGAAGGCAGCGATGATTCAATGGCTGACAATATTAATAAAGAGCAGTATGTGGAACCGCAAGTGGTTAATACAATAGTCGCAAGTGATGAACTCCTTGTTGCTACTGTAAATACTGTATCTATTTCTGAAAAGCGATACAAACGTGAGTTATTGCGTTATGAAGCAGCACTGAGAAAATCGGAATTAATCCCTCCAAACATCGAAAAACATTCTTACGATGTACTTGAGCAGTTGATATTATCCGAATTGATTGGTCAAGCGGCGCGTGAACAGGGTTTCACGGTAACTGTGCAGCAGTTAGATGAAGCTTATGCAGACAGTATATCCGCGCGTGGTGGTCAGGCCGGATTTGATAAATGGTTAGAAAACAATATTTACACGGAGGTGGAATTTCAGTCTCAGCTGGAGGAGCAGTTGCTTGCTACGAAGATTCAGGAATTAGTGCTAAATGATGTCGGAACTTATGCTGAACAGGTAAATGCACGTCATATTGTAGTTGCCACTAGGGAGGAAGCGGAAGATCTGCGCAGTAAAATTGTTGCTGGCGCGGATTTTGCAACCATAGCAGCTATACATTCGCTTGATCGCAGTACAAGGTTGAATGGTGGAGATTTAGGGTGGTTTCCAAGAGGATTGCTTACTATGCCAGTGCTGGAAGCAGAAGTATTTGATTTGGAACCAGGAGAGTTGGGTGATATTGTGGAGACTGAGATTGGTTTTCATATAATACAGAACATAGATCGTAACATGCAGCGGGAACTGACGCCGAATGCTGCTGTAGTAGTAAGAAGAGCTGTACTAGATAGTTGGCTTGCTGATTTAAGGTCGCAAGCTGTAATAGAGAAATTTGTCCAGTAATATTCTATAGAAGACAGGAGTTGGTTTATGAGTAAACGTAGACACTCTATATTAGATGTACTAACCTCCGCGCTGCTTTATGCAACAATGATGGTTGGTGGTATTTATCTATATATATTCGTTGATCCACAATCGTTTATCAATCCATTTCCACCACCACAGGTGCCTGTCCGAGCCGTTTTGGCTACAGAAACACCTATTCCAACGCCTACGTCTATACCCACTTTGGTGCCGACTAACACCAGTATTCCTCCCACTGCAATTGTGGTGGCGCCTGAACCTACTCTTGCTCCGACTGCAACTTCATTTGTAGAACCCACTTCAGTTTACAGTTATGTGCTGCAGGAAGGTAGTATAGGATATACAACACAGTTTGCTTATCCCGAACTAGGGTGTGACTGGTTAGGTGTAGCTGGTACGGTGTTTGACGCTCAGGGTAATGCGGCGGATGATTTAATTGTTAATGTGAAAGGGCCAGATGGGTTCTCCAAAGATGCTCTTATTGGCAGCAAGCCTGAGTTTGGGCCAGCAGGTTACGAGGTCACATTAGCCAGCTCCCCGGTTGCGACTGACATGTTGTACACTGTACAGTTATTGGATGTATTTGGAAATCCAGTCTCAGAGAGACGTTCACTGACCACATTTGATGATTGCGATCGAAATTTGATACTGGCCAACTTTGTCTGGAGCCAGTAATACTAATGAGTCGTCATTATGGGTACCCTTTATATTGTAGCTACGCCGATTGGCAATCTTGAGGATCTTAGTCCGCGTGCAATACGTGTTTTGGGCGAAGTTGGTCTTGTGGCCGCAGAAGATACGAGGCGTACAAAAAAATTACTATCCTATTTTAATATAAACACTCCTCTAACGAGCTATTTTGATCATAACAAACTAAAAAAGATTGATGTCATCCTGTCAGCATTGTCTGGTGATGATGTTGCAGTAGTTTCTGATAGTGGTATGCCAACAATCTCAGACCCAGGATATCAACTGGTTGTAGCTGCGTTAGAATCCGGTTATGAAGTTCGTCCTATACCAGGTCCTTCAGCATTGCTAGCTGCACTATCTGTGTCAGGATTGCCAACAGATGCTTTTGTTTACCTAGGATTTCTTCCGCGCAAGTCATCTGAGCGGCAACGTATGCTAGCGGATAACTCTGCAGAAGAACGCACCTTGGTGTTTTTTGAGTCACCACACAGGCTTCAAGACTCTCTTATTGATATTGAAACAGAGTTAGGAAATCGACCTATAGCTGTGGGCCGTGAATTAACTAAGATGCACGAGGAAATGTTTCGCGGCGATGTTAGATCTGCCCAACAATATTTTAATAGTTCGGTACTTGGTGAAATTACATTAGTTGTAGGTGGTTGTCCAAAGGAGCTTGCTGCTAAATGGAGCAATGCTCAAGTATTGCAATCGTTGGAAGTTGCCACTATGTCTGGAAAGACCCTTTCTGAAGCTTCAAAAGAAGTTGCTAAAAAGAGTGGTTGGTTGCGAAAGGATGTTTATAGTCTTGGGTTGCAGGACTGATTCGGTTTGTACTATGTGTAACAACATTGTTTAGGCTACGCACCAATAATCTTCAGTTTCATTAAAACCCCAGTTTTGCATTTTATTTCGTATCAGGCTTCGGGCACTATGTGAACCTACTGATACTAGAACGACTGGACGGGCAGATTGTTGCCATAAAGTCGGCAAGTGGTTCGCTGAGTAAATTGGTCGTCCACGTAGTGTTTGACCGATTTTTCTGGGATTAATATCAAGAAAACTGTTTACAGGGGCTTCGCTCCGTATAAGGTGCTTCGATATTCGTTTTCCCATTTGTCCAGCGCCCCAAATAATTATAGTGTCTCGATTTAATAGAGGCCCACGCAGCAAATAATACACTTTGGCTTTTAGGAAATTTTCTACTGAATATCGAGAGTCTGTTCGACTCGTGCGGCTTGGGTGATCTCTCCAGTAAAGTAGAACTTTAGGTATTTTACCAATTTGTTTTCCCGCAATGAAATAGCGTAGCCAAAGGTCATAGTCTTCCGCCCACCCATGATCTTGGTATCTTCCGAGACTCTGTAATTCTTCCTTTCTAAGCATTACAGATGGGTGCGGTACAGGGCTCTCTACAAAAATGTCGCGAGCTATTTCCAAGCTAGTTGTTAAAGAATTAAGCCAATCTACATAACGATGAAAACCTTTGTTATAAGAATTGTGAGGAAATGGTTGAGCTAAGCAGCTTGTGATACTAAGTCCGGGATTGTCCTGTAGGTGTTGTAGTTGCATTTCCAATCTTTTAGGATGTATCAAATCATCTGCGTCCATTCGAGCAATAAAATTGCTTTGGGAAAGTGCTAGGCCATGATTGAGTGCTTTGATTATGCCACCCTTAACCATGTCAACTACTTTGATCCTTTTGTCATTTATAGAGTACGTATGCAAAATATTACTTGTATCATCCTCTGACCCATCATTTACGGCGATTAACTCAAAATCTGTCAGGGTTTGAGATTGAATGCTCCCTAACGTTTCTCGTAGTGTATTTGCTGCGTTACGTACTGGCATCAGAATTGATACACTTGGTGAATTCATGTTAGTATTTTACTATTTTAGGCATCACTATTGCATCACTAAAAACATATTTGTTGTGCTATATTTAGATTAATTTAGATAAATATTTGGATGAAATTGAATATGCAAACCATTCGTTCCTCGGAGATTACCCCTGAGCATATATATGTATCGAGACGCAAGTTTATGTCAAGTGCTAGCAAAATTGCAGTAGGAGCAGCAATGATGGCTGCTTGTTCTAGGCAAAGTGACTCTACTGATACGAGCTTAGATGCAGGCAATATAAGTACTGATGTAGATGAACTGGGTGATAGTTGGACAAACTATACATCGATTGCTAACTACAATAATTTCTATGAATTTTCAGTCAATAAAGAACGGGTTGCTGCAATGGCACAGGATTTTAAGATAACGCCATGGGAGATAGATGTCGGTGGATTGGTCAAGAATCCAGGTCGGTACCAGATTGAAAATCTGTTAACCAAGTTTGACCAGGAGGAACGTGTTTATCGGCTGCGTTGTGTGGAAGGCTGGTCCATGGTTGTTCCTTGGATGGGCTTTCCATTAAAGCGATTGCTGGATGAAGTTGAACCCACAATGAATGCGCGTTATGTTCGATTTGAAACTTTGTATGATCCGGTACAGTTACCAGGACAGAACGATGGGTGGTACTCATGGCCGTATGTTGAAGGACTTCGTCTTGACGAAGCATTTCATGATTTGACTATACTAGCCACAGGTATTTATGGGCGTACACTGCTACCTCAAAATGGTGCTCCTTTGAGGTTGGTTGTGCCTTGGAAATATGGTTTTAAAAGTATCAAGAGTATTGTCCGCATAGATTTGGTTGATCAACAGCCCATAACATTGTGGATGAAAGCAGCTCCCAATGAGTATGGGTTTTATGCTAATGTCAATCCAAATGTGCATCACCCACGGTGGTCACAGGATACTGAGAGACGCATAGGTGAATTGGGACGCAGAGACACATTGCTATTCAATGGTTATGCAGAACAAGTTGATCACCTTTATTCTAATATGGATTTACAACATAATTTTTAGAATTTACTAAGATGGTTTCGCTAAATACCACAGATTATTTTGTTTCACTAAATTAGGTAGTTCTATGGATAATGTCATTAGTTATATGAGCAAATATATTCGAGTCCTTTTACATATATGTGCGTTATTGCCATTGGTTATGCTTTTTTATGACTTGAGTTATGATAATCTAAGTGTAAATCCAATTCAAGATGTCACAATTCGTACTGGAAAACCAGCTTTAGTACTATTGGTGCTTGTTCTATCTATTACTCCAGTTAGGAAATGGTTTGGATTGCACAGTCTTATTCAATTTCGCCGTAGTTTAGGATTGTATGCCTTCATGTATGCAAGCTTACATTTTTTGGTGTTTATTGGTTTGGATTATGGATTTGATATTGAACTTCTGCAATTATCTGTATTTAAGAAGCCATATGTGGTATTAGGTCTTTTGGCGTATTTGACATTGGCGCCTTTAGCTATTACCTCCACTCATGGTTGGATACGTCGATTAGGAAAGTACTGGAAGATATTACATAAACTCGTGTATTTGACTGGTGTACTGGCAGTATCTCACTACATATGGGCAGTAAAATCAGATATACGACAGCCGTTGATCTTTGCTGCTGTAATTTGTATTATGTTACTTGCCAGAGTTCGGGCTTTTAATCGCGCTATATATTTATTGCGTGAAAGAATTTCTACAAAGTAGGATTTTGTATTGTTTGTGACTGTTATGCATTAGGGTTATAATCAGCTATTGCTACTATATTGACCAATAAATATGGTTTACCATAATATAATCAGGGTTTTAGTTTGAAAATCCAAGATATTCTTGCCGAGACTCGTACAATCTCATTTGAGTTTTTTCCTCCGAGAGAATCTACAGGCATACATACAGTTCTCGAGAAAATAGAGTCTCTGCAAGTTTATTCGCCTAATTTTATCTCAGTTACTTATGGGGCTGGAGGATCAACCAGGAAGTTTAGTGAAGAACTTACGACTAAAGCAAAAGCGCACTATGATGTGGAAGTAATGGCTCATCTGACTTGCGTAGGACATACTGTGAAAGAATTGGATGAGATTTTGGAGCGTTTGGAATCTTCTGCTATCGAAAATATTATTGCGTTACGGGGAGATCTACCTACTAATCAGACAAAAAAATTAACTGTTGAAAATGGATTTGTGCACGCATCAGATTTGATAAATCATATTAATAAGGGATATTCTTTCGGTCTTGGGGCTGCTTGCTATCCTGAGGGTCATCCTGAAGCTGTAAGTTTTGATCATGACATTAATTATACAAAACTGAAGGTTGAAAATGGAGCTGATTTTCTTATAACACAATTATTTTACGATAACGATGATTTTTTCCGTTTTGTAGATAAAGCAAGAGCTATTGGTATCCAAGTTCCGATTATACCTGGAGTGCTTCCAGTATTAAGCTCTAATCAGATTCGTAAATTTACCAGGTTGTGTGGTGCACGTATTCCCTCAGATTTGGAAATGCAATTGGTAAAGTACGAAAATGACGATGAGGGTGCTCGAGCAATGGGTGTAGAGTATGCTACTTGTCAAGTACAAGGGTTATGGGATTCTGGAGTGTCGGGCATACATTTCTACGTGCTTAACCGCAGTTATTCAGTTTCTAAAATTCTCGATAATTTGCGGTTGGAAAGGAGCTTACTCTAAATAGCTTGTTTGTGATGCGTTCTTTATCTTGTGTTTCTTGTAGTTAATCTCTTTCTATTCTAGTACAGCCACTGTTACACCATCACCCCCTTCTCCTTGTTCTCCTGTGCGGAACGATTTTACTTCAGAGTGAGCTTTGAGGGCCTGTCGTACAGCTTCTCGCATTTGTCCTGTTCCTTTGCCATGTATGATACGCACCCATGGCAATTCTGCTATGACTGCTTTAGTCAGATAATCATCCAGCTTCTCTAAACCATCCTCGATACGTTGTCCCCGTAAGTGTAATTCCATTCCAGGAGATTCAATCGACACATTCACTGTTGTGTTTTTGGTATTACTGCTATCCTCACCAGTATTTTTCTTTAACTGCAATTCATCTATTAGTGATTTTATGCGCAGGCGTCCTATTTGTATTTCAGCTTCGCCGTTCTGCAATTTAACAATTACTCCTTTGGTTCGTAACCTAGCAATGTATACTTGATCTCCTAGACGGATGTCATTTGGTGATGTTATATCGTCATAAGATTTTCTGTCCTTGGGTAATAGGACAGGCTTCATTTCAAGACCGCCAACCTTTTTTTCTGCGTCTCCCAAGACTTGATTGTGCAATTCAGATTGTTTTAACTGGCGACGTATTTTGCTTATTTCCGAACGTATGCTTTCTAATTCTTTTTCTACTTGTTTGCGTCCAGCCAATAGAATATTACGTTTCTCTTCATCTATCCGATCCAATCGCATTTGCAACTCCGACTTTTGTGTTTCCAGTTGTTGTCTTATATTTTCTTGTTGCTTGTTAGCCTTTACTGCTATCTCACGATGTTCATATATGTCAGCAAGCAGCGAATCTACTTTCTGATCTTCCGGATTTAATAATTGTCTAGCACGACCAATTATTTGTTTTGGTATGTTTAGGTTGCTAGCAACAGTGAGTGCGTTAGATCTTCCAGGTAGTCCTATTGTTAAGCCATATGATGGCTGCAGCGTTTTAGGATTAAAATCCACGCTTGCGTTTTGTACACGATCGGTATTGTGCGAGAAAAGCTTTAGTCTCTGATAATGAGTGGTAACTACAGCTACTGATTCTTTTTCTAGAATGTATTCTAACAGTGCTTGAGCAAGTGCTGAACCTTCGCCTGGGTCTGTGCCAGCGCCTATCTCATCAAGGAGCACTAATGATCTGGAGCCTATATTTTTGAGTATGCTTTTAATATTGTTTATATGAGAGGAAAATGTTGATAGACTCTGCTTAATAGATTGTTCATCGCCTATGTCTGCAAAAATTCCGCTGAATATTGGCAGTGCTGATCCTGGTTCTACCGGGATATGCAGACCACTTGCTGCCATCAAGGACAATAGGCCGATTGTTTTCAAGCTGACTGTTTTTCCTCCAGTGTTTGGACCCGTGATTACAATTACCTTCGTATAGTTGTCGATTACAAAGTCGATGGCTACCACATCATTTTTTGATAATAATGGGTGTCTTGCACCTAGTAATTTTATTGTACATCCATGACTGATATTGTCTGAGGTTTGATTGTTGTCTTCGTCCCATGGAAGCAATATGGGTTGCGTAGCAGTGAGTGCTTCAGCATGTTTGGCACGTGCAAAAGCTAAATCTAATATAGCAATTGTTTCTACATTGTTCTCAATTTTGTTGGCATACTTACCCACTTTTTCTGACAGAATTTGTAAGACTCGCATAATTTCTTTCTGTTCATCTATTTGCAATTGTTGTAATTGATTGTTTAGATCTACTGTTACGATAGGTTCTACAAATAGCGTAGAACCTGATGTGGACTCCCCATGCACAATCCCAGGAATGCGACCCTTAAAGTTGGATTTTAGCAGTACTACGTATCGGTCAGACCTCTGTGTTATTATCGATTCTTGTAAGAACTTGATATTGTTAGGGTTATTAGTTATATGCTCAAGTTTTTGTAGAAGGTCATTATTGGTGTCTTTGATTTTCTCACGCAATTCTTCCAATACTGTAGAAGCTGTACTTAATACTTCTGCTTGTTCATTTAGACAACGACCAATAGCATCTTCTAGATTCGGCAGATCCACAATGATCTGCGCTTGTTGAAATAGGATTTTGGTTTCATTGCTAGCGGCCAATATAGTTTTCTTTAGTTCTCTTGATGCAACTAATATACTTCTAATGCGAACAAGTTCTACGGGTTGTAAAATGGCAGATAGTCTCGCCCTATTAATCTCATCTCGTACATCAGAGACGTTTTCTATGCTAGTATGCGGATGATCGTTTAGGAACGTTCTCGCTTCAGTGGTTTCATTCAGTCGATAGTCAGATACCTCAATGCTATTGGCGGGACGTAAACTCATTGCCAATTCTCTGCTTGCAGAGAATTGGCAATGCTCAGCTAGTTGTTCCAGTACTAGTGGCATCTCTAGTGCAACAAACGATTTCGTATGTATTGTCATATAATCACAATTATACTTATCACTACTAATAATTAGAGGGGTGGTATCATTTATATTTAGTGGGTAAAAATGTTATGGTTTTAGACAAATTTTCTCGTCCATTGAAAGATTTGCGCATCTCTGTTACAGACCGTTGTAACTTTCGGTGTGTATATTGTATGCCTAAAGAGGTGTTTGGTTCGGATTATAACTATCTATCCAGAAGTGAAATGTTATCGTACGAGGAAATTGTTCGTTTTGTTAGACTGCTTGTTAATCTAGGAATTACCAAGGTACGGATAACAGGCGGTGATCCATTATTACGGAAAGATATAGAGTATCTAATAAAAATGTTGGCTTTAATTCCAGGTTTGGATTTGACACTCACTACAAATGGTTCGCTGCTAACACAAGATAAGTGCCTAGCACTTAGAGAGGCTGGTTTACAGCGCATTACGGTTAGTCTCGATTCTCTCAACAATGATACATTTGCATCACTCAATGATGTAGAATTTTCCGTTGATGAAGTAATAAATGGCATTAATAATGCGGCATCTGCTGGATTAAGTCCTATAAAGATTAATATGGTTGTAATGCGTAGTGTCAATCTTGCCAGTATTGTTCCAATGGCAAAGCATTTTAGAGAGAGCGGACATATTCTTCGTTTTATTGAATATATGGATGTTGGCGATAGCAATGGATGGAGACTCGATGAGGTAGTTCCATCATCAGAAATTGTGGAGTTAATTGGAGCACAATTGCCACTTGAGCCTATAGCCCCTAATTATGGCGGGGAAGTGGCTAATCGTTGGAAATATACAGATGGAAGTGGGGAGATTGGGTTGATTTCCTCGGTTTCGCAGCCATTTTGTGGTGATTGTAGTAGGTTGCGATTGTCAGCTAGAGGTGAATTGTTTACCTGCTTATTTGCTTCATCAGGCTATGATGTTCGCTCACTATTGAGGAATAATGCATCTGATGAGAAAATAGTTGATGTAGTATCGTCACTTTGGAAGAATCGAGATGATCGTTATTCTGAATTGCGCAGCAAGCAATCACATCGAGTATCGCCGGTAGAGATGTCCTATATAGGAGGTTAGATTTACAGATTACCTAATCTTGCGGTGGAAACGCAATTGGATGTATTATCTAAATCTTAGTATCACGTGATTAGTCGATGCTTATAGGATCGTTTACCAATGCCGACTTCATTTCTTCCCTAAAGTTTTCTATAGTTACTCCGTTGAGTACAATCATAGCCGAAACAATACCGATTGCCTCAAGCAAGAATACAGATCCGTAAGCTTGGCCAGGCAATAATCCTAAGGATGAAAACATTTGTTGAAATCCGCCTGATAGAATTGCTGCAGGACCTTTAGCTACTGCTTGGACTAGTGTCCAAGTTCCAACAAAAAGTCCTATATGCTGTGTGGCGGTCATATCCATCATTAAAGCAACACTTCCGACTGTAAAAAATCCTGCTCCTAGACCTAACAATCCGATTATTGGATTAAGTGTTTGTCCATTTTCCAAGAAACCGCTTATAGCTAACCCAGTAAAAGATATAGCAATTATCCAGCATCCTAGAGTGGTTACTCTACGTTTTCCAATTCGTGGAGTTAGGTACATTCCTCCAAATAACATGGCACTTACTAGGCCTATACCCATATATGAATTGAATCTCGTAGTCTCAGCTGCCGACAGGCCAAACACTTCTCCGCCAAATGGTTCCAATATAACATCCTGCATAAAATATGAGAACATTCCTAGGAGCAGAAAAGCAGCAAACCGACGAGCTGTTTGACTGCTTATCATTGTGTTGACTGCTTTCAGTAGACTTTCAGGTTGCGATATCTTGTCATTAGTACGATCTTCTTGTTTCCATAGTGCTATAAGAGTCATTAATAGTGCTATTGCAGAGGTGATTGAGCATAGAATTATTATGCGGTCAAATGAGTAAATCTCCATATATGATGCAGAACCTATGCCAGTGATGATTATTCCAACCATTAATAATGTCCACACTAAAGCTGCTGCCGATCCGCGCTCATTGGGTTTTGTGAGGTCGGCTATAAGAGCTAAGTAGGCTGTGCCTGCCAGGAATGTGGAAATGCCTTCCAATAAGAAGAAAATGAAGGCAATTGTGATGCGTAAGATAGTAGTCTTATAAGACACCCAAGCTGCCATTTGAGGAGATAGAATCAGTATGGTAATGGTAACAATTGTTCCCATGATGATATAAATAGTTCGTCTGTAACCTGCTACACGATGTGTGTCTGAGAAATGTCCAAATGGTATCGCTACTACAGCTCCCATGTAGTGTCCTCCACCTATTAGGAAGCTGACTAGTAATAAGTCCATTCCTAACTCTACTCGCATGATTCTGTTGAGAACACCTAGAAATATCACAGATAGGCCTCCTGCGGCCATTTGAAACAATCCTAGACGAAGGATTTGTGTTCTATTCATTTGTATAATCAACCACGGACTGTCTGGTAAACATTGCTGTGTTTTTGGACACTTTTGCGTATGTTTGTCGAGAGGCAAATATAAATCCTACAAACAGCAATATAGCAGCTAGTAGTTCTCCTAGATGCCACCATTTGCTGACCCCTATTCTTGTAAGAATGCTGGTGGTACTGATAATAATGGCACCTATAGCTATGAGAATGTTTCCAATTACCCGATTTGGGAGTATGCTCTTCCGCCAAAAAAGATATGCCGACCATACTGCTCCACCAATCAGAGATGTTGCTCCATACACGTTAAAGAAAGGTGTCATGAGTCGAATGATGCCACCTTCAAGTGGTGCAGGCATTATATTGCGGTATTGTGCATTCATAATGATGGTGTTATCGAATTTTGAAACGTCTAACAATGACATAGTTTGAAGCATTACGATTAAGGCAGTTGAACTGGCAAATAAAAGTAGTGTAATAGTAGGTCGCAGCCACTTGCTCGATAACAGCAAGCAGATTGTTCCTTGTCCAATCCAGGCCGCATTGAGTACGGCTCCGAAAAAGTACCAAAAGAAGAATGCCCACCTATTCCATTGCATTGACAGATATATTTCTGATAGGCTGACAACACTAAACATCAGTAATCCAGTACCCCAGAAAAAAAAGTGTATCTTGTTGCTAGATATATATCTGTTGAGTACAAATATAGCAAATACTATCATCAGACCAGCTGATAGTATAGGCAACAAAATGTTGTTGCTATTGCCAATTGTGACAGTATCGGTTTGATTCGACATAGGTCCATATGCCACCCAAATTGCTAATGGTATTAGAAGAATTAATGTAATGCTACATACAACAAGTAATGTGGGCACTAGTTTTTGGAATAAGATTGATTTGTCAATAAAACGTGATTTCATAAAATTTGGTAGAAACGTCTATGTCAGGCATTTTTCGCCAGTATTATATTGAGCAATGATTAGAAATATATTTGCAAATAGTGTTGTTAAGCGTGGATCATTTCATCAACTAAGCCCTGTGCAGTTTCCATTATTGCTTCGGAGAGTGTTGGATGTGCATGAATGTTTTTAGCTATATCTTCAGCAGTTAATTTTGCGTTGTATGCCAATGATAATTCTGGTAATAGCTCGGTAACCTGTGGACCAATCATATGGGCACCGAGAATGTAATGATTTTTATCATTGCTGACTATCTTTATCCAACCACTATGGTCTCCTAGACTAAGCGCTTTACCGTTTGCGCTGAATCTAAATTTCGATACTCTAGTATTATACCCGGCTTCTAGAGCTTCGGCCTCAGTGTAACCAAATGATGCTACTTCTGGGTGACAGTAGGTAGCTTTAGGCAGCATTTTGTAGTTAAGCTGTACAGTTGGGTGTCCAGCAATTGTTTCTGCTGCCACAATGCCTTGTGCAGTTGCCACGTGTGCAAGTAGAAGTTTGCCGGTTACATCCCCAATAGCATACACATTTTCTATGTTTGTAGACATGTTGTCATCGACTTGTATGAAGCCTTGTGGATCTTTTGTAACACCCATGGCATTTAGACCTAAACCCTCTATGTTGGGAGTAAATCCAATTGCTACTAGTACTTGTTCGGCTTGAATAGAATTGTGACCACTTTCATTTGAGATTGTAATGGTGACATTTTGATCTTCCAGACTGATTTCTTCTACTTTTGAGTCTTTCAGTATTCGTATACCAGCTTTAGTGAATGATCTTGTGAGTTCGGTACTAATTTCAATATCTTCCATTGGCAGTATGTTATTCATCATCTCGACGATTGTGACTTCGCTTCCATACGAATTCCAGATGGTGGCGAATTCTACTCCGATAGCTCCACCTCCAATAATGACTACTGATTTAGGCAATTTATCTTGTAGTATGGCATCTCTGTAAGTAATAATGTTTCTATTGTCTATTTTGAATTCATTGGGAGTTATTGGTCTTGCTCCGGTGGCAATCACAACGTTGTCGGCAGTAATCGTTGTGATTTTTCCATTTGTCTGAGCAATTTCTATTTCGTTAATTGATTGGATATGGGCACTACCCATATATACATCTATATTGTTTTTCTTCATCAGATATTCGATGCCTTTGGTTAGTCTCTGTGACACCTTTCGTGATCGACGGACAGCAACACTATAATCAATATCTATATTGTCAAAAGTGAAACCAAATTCTTTGCTTCGGTTGCGGATAATATCGACAATTTCTGCGTTCTTGAGAAGCGTTTTACTAGGTATACAACCAATGTTCAAGCATACTCCACCTAGCCACTCCTTATCGATGATGGCTACTTTTTGTCCTAATTGACTGGCTCGTATGGCGCATACATATCCTCCGGGTCCGGCGCCGATCACCAACATGTCATAGTTCATATTATGCCCATTGCTCCAATTCATTTTTGACTTTCTTTAAAAATTTATCGGCGTATGCTCCGTCTATTATGCGATGGTCGAAGGTGAGGGATATGTACGCCATAGGACGAATTTCCATTATATCCTCTATTACTACTACACGTTTTTGTATTGCCCCTATTCCCATGATCGCGCACTGAGGTTGGTTTATTATTGCTGTTGCTACTACAGAACCAAAGACACCATGATTTGTTATTGTGAATGTGCCATACTGTACTTCATCTGGCTGCAGCTCATGGTTACGGGCACGCGTCGCTAGATCATTGAGTTCATACGCTAATTTGCTAAGAGTTTTTTTATCAGCATTTCGAATGACAGGCACTATTAGGCCATCCTCTTCTAATGAAACTGCAAACCCGACATTAATATCATCCTTTATCAACACTTTGTCATTCACAAGTGTACTGTTCATTGCTTTGTGAGATGACAGAGTCGAAGCAGATGCGTAAAGAAAGTAAGCGGTATATGTCAGGTTGATATTATCGTTTGCATACGATGCCTTATTTATTTTTCGATGGTTAGTAACATTGGTCATGTCTACTTCAAAGACAGTGGTGACGTGGGCCGAAG
>Ga0187827_10001277_pt1 | contig 37577 bp, 13 predicted proteins | sample ETNtaG_39_FD_167969 | JGI IMG/M metagenome (GOLD analysis project Ga0187827, IMG submission 167969) | Marine microbial and viral communities from oxygen minimum zone, Eastern Pacific Ocean - ETNP2014_SV_150_PacBio MetaG (Illumina Assembly) | ecosystem: Environmental > Aquatic > Marine > Hypoxic...
GGGGGGGGGGTGGGGGGGGGGGGGGGGGGGGGGGGGGGGGGGGGGGGGGGGGGGGGGGTGGGGGGGGGGGGGGGGGGGGGGGGGGGGGGGGGGGGAGTGGAGTGCTGGAGTAATGGAGTGGTGGAATGGTGGAGTGGTGCAGGCGCTCCGCGACTGCTTCCGGCAGGGGGGCTGGAATGCTGGAATGTTGGAATTTCCAGTCCGGTTCCCGCCGCCTGTTGAAACAATTGCATCTGATGGTTGATGGCCTGGGCGATGGCATCGGCGCCTTCTTGTGCAAGTTGGAGGTACGCGGAATGGGCTTGGGTGACGGCTGCGTTGGAGGAAACCAGATCCTCGATGCTGGCGTGAGTGTGGCCATTAGCTGGGACTGGTACGTTCGGCAGAGGGTCTTTGGCAACTGGAGCTTCATCGAGGGAGCCCCCTGGGCGCGTCGGCGTCTCGCCGGCAACCGCAACCGAAGATCGTCCCGGAGCCAGCGGGAGGCTGACGTCCCCAGAATTGGGAAGGGGCGGAATCACAAAAGGCTCCCCGCCGATCTTGATTTCAAGAAAATCCTCTTCCTCTATTTCCGATGCTTCTGCAGTCTGATAAAGGCTTTCTACATCCACCGAAACTCCTTCCGACCATGTCTGCGCCAGGACACTCATCACCCCCAGGACAGGGTCAACGTTTGCGCAACATGCCGAAATAGCCACGTGCTCGCAGTCTCCCAGAATCTGCCGAATCATCCGACTGCAGGAGGCGCCCGGGCCCATTTCAATGAAGACTCGCACGCCGTCTTCGTAGGCGGCGTCGATGACTCTTGTGAAATCGAAACCTTCAAGGGCCTGGCCAAGTATCGAATCAGCCGCGCTATCGGAAGTGACCTCGTAAGGGCCGGCGCGAACGCCGCTGTAGAAGCTCACACCGTCGGGCACATGCGTTTCAAAAACGTGCAGGTTTCGGTATGCCTGTGCCACCGGCTGTACCACTTCGCAGTGGGTGGCGATGACATCCGTTATTTCGTGGAACCCGCAACCGAGTGCTGCGACCAGTTCTTTTACTGAATCGGCATCGCCGCCAATGACGCATTCATACGGTGTGTTCACAATGAGCAGATAGGCGCGGCCCCCGACTCTCTCCAGAGCAGCTCGGACTTCACTCGCCGGCGAACTGACCACACCAACCACCCAGTCCACCTCTTCGTCTTCGCTTAGCCCCCAAGCCTGCCTGACCGCGTTATGCTGGCCGGCCATCTCGGTTCGGAACAGCGCGGACTCTTTCATGCGCTTCAGCATCTCATGCCGTTCACGCCAGACCCGCATGCCAAAAAACGCTGCGGATTCCCCCAGGCTGTAGCCGATGGCCGCGTCCGGCTCGATGCCGTAGGAACGGATGATGTCTGTGACGACCGTGCCCAACGCTACCTGGCCGAAGATGGCCGATTCACAATCTACATTCTGACGATCCGACCAGAAAGCATCCGCCATGAGCTGGCTGCGGAGGCTTTCCGTTTCTTCATCCTGGCGATGGAAAACCTCCGGCCAGTAAACAGAAAGTTCTCGGCCCATGTCCGGAAAATGGTTGCCCGATCCGGGATAGACGAACGCGACCTTGCCCGAATCGACCAGGGGCTTTGGCGAGTAATAAATGCGACCAGCCCATTCAGAGGCTGGATCGCCATGTCGAATGGCCGCGGCCGGTGTCTTCTCAAGAAGCGATTGAGCTTGCGTGATGAGCTCGTGGAGCTGTGGAGTGTTGTTCGCAATCAGCGCAAGGCGATGTGAGCGCTCAAGGGAATGAGACTGTGTCCACTCCCGCGCTGTTTCACGAATCCCGGCCTCTCTTTTCTTTGCGAAAAAGTCCAGCTCTTGAAGGGAAGTTTGCAGTTCATGTGTGCTTGATCCGGAGCAGAGGAAGACCACATCCCTCGGCTGATTTTCAAGTAACGGCAGCCGGGGTCGGAGTAACGGCTTTAGCCGGGAACTCGCCGCTCGGTCCCGGCTAAAGCCGTTACTCCGACCCCGGCTGTCGTTACTTCGCGTTGCTTCTTCCAACACAACGTGTGTGCAATTCCCATCGACACTGAATGAAGTCACCCCTGCCCGGCGCGGGCCGGCGATGCGATCCCGAAGCCAGTGGCGTGGAGAGGAGTGTTGGTGTGTTGGAGCGTTGGAGCTCTGGAGTGTTGAACCTCTGCTGTGGCGTAGCGGCGGAAGAACAGACTGGTAGAGACAGAGGCTGGCTTTCACCACCGATGCCAACGCGGAAGCGGCACCGGCCTGTCCGATGTCAGCCTTGGCGATGCCGATCGAGATGGGACGCTGAGGTGGTATATCTTCGGTCCAATTGCCTTCGCTCAATTCCTGAGTGAAGGAATCCTGAATGCCGGCAGCCTCGGCCGCATCTTCATCGGGATGTCCGCTTCCGTTAGATTCGAGATAGCCAATGGATTCAGGTGCAACCCCGGCATTTTCGTACGCCCGTGAGAGAGCGAGTGAACATGCCTCACTGGTCGGCACACACGACTCGACCCCGCCGCCGGTGGCTGCCCCCATGCCCTTGATGACTGAGTAAATCCGGTCGCCATCCCGCTCCGCGTCATCGAGACGTCTCAGGATCACTGCGGCTGCGCCTTCACCAATGACCGCGCCGTCAGCATCCGACTCAAATGGCCGGGCTGTTCCGGAAGCTGACCACTGCCTGCCTTCATGGGCGCCGAGTGCCGAACGGATATCCGATGCGAGGTCGACCGCGCCAACGATGGCGTAATTCAGCTCGTTTTGTTGTAAGGCTCGGACCGCTGCCTCGAGGGCCCGCGTGCCTGAAGTCTCCTCGCTGGAAACAGTGAAACAGGGCCCGCCAATCTTGAAGGCCCTCGCAATGCGGCTGGCAACGATCCCACCGAGGTTGCCCATGACGCCGTCCGCCGAAAGGGCCGGGCCTGCGGCTTCACGCAATTGGTCGACCCAATCATCAAGCTCACTTTCTGAGAGTTCCAGGCCCAACTCTTCCGACCATTCCCGTGCCCGCTGGATGAGTGACCATCGGAAGTTGAAATTCGTCGTGTTAAGGTCGAGCCCGAGCCCGACGAAAAGTCCGGTCTCGAGACAATGCGATTCATCCCAATTCGAGTCATTCAACGCGCGATCGGCCACCATCAGCATGAGCAACTGCTGCGGAAGCATATCGAGCAATTCCCTGGGTGGGATGCGGAATCGCTTGAGCGGGAACGGCAGTGTCTCGATGAAGAAACCTTTAAAGGGACACTCGTTGAATCCTTCATCCTGAAACCACTGGCTCTTCTCCGCACCCCACCAGTTGGCCGGTGACTTTGGCTCCGCATGGTTGCCCAATCCAAACACTCGCTCCTGAAATTCAAGCAGCGTCTTCCAGGGTCCGAAAAAGGCATCCATACCTACGACGGCTATCGGGGCGGATGCTGGATGCTGGATGCTGGATGCTGGATGCGAGGGTCCTACATGCTTCGCCGGCTCTTCTGAATCCTGAATCCTGAATCCTGAATCCTGTTCCCCGATTCCTGATTCCTGAGCCCATTCCTCCAGTAACACGTGTGCGTTAATGCCACCAAAACCAAAGCCGCTGACAGCCACACGCCGTGGTTCGCCATCAGGCGCTTCCCATTCGCGCGGCTCCTGCAAAACAGCAAATGGACTGTTTTCGATATCGAGCTTTGAATTGGGTTGGCCGTAGTTGGCCGTAGGGGGAAGCTGGTGATGTTTCAGGGCCATCAACGCTTTCACAAGGCCGGCCGCTCCAGCAGCAGTGAGCGCGTGCCCTACATTGGATTTGACGCCGCCGATAACGCACTGTCCGGTACGCCAATCTTCGTCCTGCCAGAGAGTGCAGAGGCTTCCGAACTCGACCGCGTCGCCGACTGGAGTGCCGGTCGCGTGGCATTCGATGAGTTGAACATCCGAAGGATTCCAGCCGGCCTTTTCGTAGGCGGGCCGCATTGCCCGGAGCTGGCCTTCGGAACTGGGTGCGAGCAGGTTTGCGCCGAGGTCGTTCGAGAGTCCGATGCCGGTCACGACCGTGTAAATGTGGTCGCCGTGGTCGAGCGCGTCCTGCAGACGTTTGAGTACAAAGATGCCAGCACCTTCGCCGACGACGAGTCCGTCGCCTCTTTCATCAAATGGCGAACAATTGCCCGAAGGCGAAAGAGCACGGAGCTGCGAAAAACCCATCTGCGTGTAGAGGCAGTCCGGCCGCGAAATGCCCCCCGTCAACATCGCATCCGCGCGCCCGGCCAGCAGCTCATCCGCGGCCAGCTTGAGCGCATACAGTGAAGAAGCGCATGCCGCGTCGAGGGTGTAGCTGCCTCCTCCGAGCCCCAGGGCTTTTGCCAGGACGCCTCCCGGGAGTCCGGTGACGTATCGATTCAACGGATGTGTCCGGTGCTCTCGTCTGGCCGGCCTGCCGAGAAGTTTCTCTTCGAAAGTCCATCCAAGAAATTCTCTTGCCATGGCCGAGGAAGTCTCGGTCGGCAGCGCGATGTTGCCGATGATGACGCCCGTCCGGCTGCGATCTATCTGCTCCGTTTTCGTGTCCTCCCACGCCTGCCGCCCCGCGTAAAGTGCCAGGTGAAACAGAGGGTCGAGCTGTGACGCAAGGTCTGAATCAACATTAAGGCCGGATCCGTGGCTGCCTGCGATATCAAGAGGAATGTCTTCAATCAGGCATGCCCGGCGAGAGCAGACCTTGTCCGGCGAAGGCACTTCGGGCGAGTAAGCATCTTCTGTCGAGAGCAGCCACCGGCCGGGGGGCGGCTCGCCGGATGTATTAATGCCGTTGGCGACGACCGACCACAGAGATTCCGGGTCTGGGGACTGCGGAAAGATGCAGCCCATACCGACGATGGCGACTTTTTCGGAATTCATGCTGTCAGCGCGCACAGTGCCCGGAAGTGAGCCGGGAATTATAGAAGCTCAGGCTGGCTTCGCAGGAGGGCCTTGCGGTCGCGGAGCGCCTACTCCGCGATTACTTTTCCTTCTTTTTCTCACCACTTACCGGACGCGTCTTATACGTCAGCGGAATCATCCCTTGGGAGGTGCGCATTTTGATTTCGCCTGGCTTCTCGGACAGGAGATGCGGGGATTGTGTCCTGTCCAGCTTGTGCTCGAGAATTGTCTTGCCGTTGTGCTTGTTGATGACTCTGACTTTGTAACCGGTGACATGGCGACTTGTGCGATTCTTTATCTTCTTTTCTGTGTACACGTGCTGGCGCATCACCAGGACGGGCGATTCGTCATACTGTGAGCGCATGATGTAACCATTGAGCTTCTGATCAAACTGCTCCTGCCACATCAGTTTTGAAGATGCCGTATCGAAACACATCAATCGCCCGCGAACGCTGTATCCGTTTGCGAAATGATAATTCATCGCACGTTGGAGCGTCTGCAGCGCGTTAAGGTTTGGCATCACCTGATCTGGAACGCACATCAGGATGCGTGTCCCGCTCCGCCAGGCGTATACGTTGTATGGGATGCCCTTGAGCTTCGGGAACTTCATTTCGAGGGTCTTCTTACCGGTGTCGAGGGAGATGATACTCAGGCTCTCTTTTCCGAGGAGGCCCAGCTCTCTGCGGGAGGCCCTGAAAAACGTGCCTGCACTGGGAAGCTCGGATTCCCATACCACGCGATCAGACTGCGGGGAGAGCATTCGCAGCTTTACTTTCTTGCCGCTCGTGATTCCGCTGATGAAGTTGCCCTGGTAGAGCATTCCGTTGCTCGAAACAAAAGCCTTCAGCTTGGTTCTTTTCTCGAAGGTGCCGTCGCTGAGGCGATAGAGGTTCAGATAACCGGTGGGCAGGAGCTCACAGACGTGGCTGCCAGACTGAAAGATGTAGGTGTTGGTGGGCGCCTTGATGGGGCGATACCAGAGCGGCTTGCCCGTTTCGGGGCTCAGCGCGAGCAGGAACCGTGTATCCACACACAAAAGCCCCCGCGGGGAAACGCCAATCAGGCGGACCATGCGTTGAAGCGAGTTATTGTAGTAGCTGCCTCCAATGCGTATACCACCGTCAGGAAAAACGGACGTGCTGAGCATCTGGCCGGAGTGAATCTGTGCCGACTTCTTGTTCCAATCGTCTTTGTATGAACGTTTCCAGATCGACTTCTTCTGGAGGGGAGAGGCGCAGATCAGAGTGCCCTGATATGCGCAGTAGAGGCGATGCCCCAGCGAATAGACCCAGTTGCCATAGTAGCCGCGGAACTGCGCTTTCCCCGGCGTATGGCGATAGTTAACTCTCTCGATCTGCTGGCTCCATTCCTTGCCTTCGTGCTCGAACTGAATCTTCCATTGGCTGTTCCAGAAAACCCGCCAGCGGTCGAAGGAGGGTAAGGCGCGGGTACCTATCAGCAGCGGATTTCTTCCGACGTAGCGGGAGTGTTTCTGAAACTTGCCGATTTTGACATCGTATGCCTCCACAGGCTTGACCGGACTCTTCTTTTCGGAGGCCCTTGCGAGGGCAGGGGCGGCAAGCTCAGCAGGAACACGCCCGTCCCCAAGTTTCAATTTGGGGAATCGTTCATTGATCTTCCGGGCAAAGTGGACCTCGTCTTCGAGCAGGTTCATGCGCTTGCTCAACTGCATCAGCCGCACGAGGCATTCGGCCGCCACCTCGTCACGCTCTGAATTCTGAAAGCGGAGATAGAGCATTTCCGCGTTGGTCCAGTTCTCGCCGCTCTCCCACATGCCAGCCAGTTTGAGCCAGTTCTCTTCCTGTCCGGGGAGCTCACCATAGGTGTTGAGGTATTTCTGAAGTCCTTCCGCTGTCTGCGGTGCTGTCTTCAGTTCGGTCACCAGTTGACTGGCGAGCTTTTTCTTTTCCTCCGGCTCGCCGGAAAGCCAGACATCCCGAAGCTGCGCGGCCAGCCAGGGGCCGCTCAGAACTCGGAGGCCGTGGTTGTCATCCACGAGCATGAATTCTTCACCGCCCTTTTTCGCATACGAGCGGAATGCATCGATGGCCGCGGACATGTTGCCTATCCGCCGTTCGTGCTGCCCCAGCTTTAACAGATAGAAGCGTTGTTCTTCTTCGGACTTTGCCAGCGTCCCGGCCTCTGCCAGTTGCGCAGAAGTGTATTTGTCACCGGCCATGGATGAAAGAAGGAGAGCGCGGAAGAGCAGAGGGCGCACCTTTTCTTTCGCAGCGGCATTGGCGGATATCTTCAGCGCATTACGGAGGTCGAGAAGGCCCTTCTCTGTATCGCCGAGGCTCAGCCGGAGCTTGGCCCGTTGAAGCAGGCGTCCCGCGTTTTCTCCGTGCTTGGCGATTTCAGTCTCGACCCTTTCGATCTCTTCGCCGGACATGGGAAAGGAAACCACACCCATGGGGCTCGCGCTGATAATGCGATTCTTGTAGGCCACAAAGTTTCCCATGCTCCACTGCTGCGTCTTGGGATTGGCAATCCACGTCGGTTGGGTCAACATTTTCATCTTGCCCGTTTTTAAATCGATCCGGGCCACCCTGTTGCCGGACATCTCCGGACGGCGGAATTCCTGATCCTTGATCGGATAGATGTACGTGTCGCCGAGCTTGACTCCTCTGCCGATGGCTGCCCCTGGCGTGTGCCGGACAATCTGTTTCCCCGTTGCGATATCATAGATGGCGGCCTCATCACCAATGACGAGCACTTTGCCCTTGCCCTTGCAGGCCAGAAAAGATCTGGATGTTGCCGGAGCTTCCCAGATTTTCTCGCCGCTGATCCTGTTGAGACAGAAAAGTTTGGCCGAGTCGGTCGGCAGGAACAGCAGGTAACGGCCCTGGAGGAGCGGGGCGGAAACCGCGGGGCGCACCTCATTCAAGTTAATGGTTGAGTAGCGATGCCGCGGCGATTTTTCGGTCACGCTGTTGGGGTAGTCAAAATTCCAGAGCAGCCGATTGGTGACCGCATCCACGGCGAAGAATCTTCCGAACTGTGTGGGGCAATAGAACACCCCTCCGGAGACAGTGACCGGGCACGCGTCGCGGGTCCGGTGAAACACGGAGTTCGGAGGCCCGGAGGTAACGCAGAGCGGAATCCGCGCGAACTGCTTGCCATTGGATGGATCGATCGAGACCAGAAACATCTCGCTGCCGAGGTCGGCCATGATGTAAAGCTTGCCTTCGTAGAGTGCGGGAGCCCCGAGGAAGTATGCGCCGTCGAGCTCCATCTTCTCGTCGTCCAGCCTGGCAAGGCCATTGATTTCCCATAACAGTTTGCCGCCGCTCGCGTCGAACGCCCTCAGGGAGTTACCAGAGGTCATGCGCATCAGACTCCATGCATTCAAGACAGTGAATCGGTTTCGGCCCTGCTGCTGGAAGATGGTATCCACCGAGAACACGCGGCCATCCCCCGCAGTGAGCGAGAACTGCAGAGTGTCGGCAAACGCAAAGGTCTGCGTCATCTGCAGCATGTTGTTTTGCCTGTAATGGGCGCGATTCTGCTGGGTGGGTTTGTTCAGGATACGTGAAAAAGCTTCACTCAACCGGCCTGTCTTTCCCGCCTCTTTCCATACGACCTTTCCCGTTTCCGCGTTATACGCGGCAAGCCCGTCAAAGGTCTTGGCAATGACCCGGCCGTCATACGCGATGGGATGAATGCTCGGCAAAGGCGCGGTCCCCGCGGTCTGCTTTCCTTCGACCGTTCCGCCCCATGATTGCCAGTTGAATTTCTTTTCCCTGGTAATCGGCACCTGCCAGACCGATTCGGCGAACGGCGGCGAGCCCTGCGAATTGGTATCCGGATGCGGGACGCCCAGGAAGGATTGGAAGCCGGACTCATTAGGCCGGTTGCCAGGATGCTTCACAGAGGACAGCAGCTCCAGATAACTGCCAGGCGCGAGGCTCTCGCCTCCAACGCGAATCCGTGAATGACCGGCATTGGATGACATGCCTTCGAGCGCGGCTTTCGCCAGAGGCATATCTCCCATGGTCGCGTAGGCCGACGCGAGCTTTATCAGGATTTCCGGCCGATTGCGTTCTTTGAAGTCAGGCCGTGCCGCCAGTTCCTGGAGCATCGCAGCGGCGACCGCGAGCCGACCCTGGTCGAGGAATATCATCGCGGCAAATTCAGCAGCTTCCCAACCGCTGTCCGTCATGGGATAGCGGCTGGCCACTTCGAGGATGGCTTCAAAGTCGTTCTCCTGCCGGGCCCGGCTCAATTGATGGCTGGCCGCCGCGGCATACTGGGCGATGTAGAGCTTTCTCTCTTCCGGTCCGAGGCTGTAGAGCAGTCTGAGGATCTCCGCACGTACCGGTTGGAACGCGCCGTCCTTCGCTTCAAAAAAAGACTCCGTCTGAATATCCAGTAGCCGCCGGGCGAATTCCATGAACCGCGCCCATTCTTCCGCTTCGAAGGCCTTCCGCGCTGCGTTCATCATCCGCTCAGTTCTCCGATCTACCGGCAGGCTTGTCAGAGGTCTGCCCTCAGCTTTTTTCTCTACATTCTTCACACCACCGCGGAGCTGCACCGCTATCTGGCTGTGCGCGGCCGGCAGGAGAAGGAGGATGGCGAGGAGGAGTAATCGCATGGTGGTGGATGTAGTGAGTAATGAGTAATCCTGTAGAGCGTTGAAGATTGGGATTGATCCCTTACCTCTTACTCCTTACTCATTATGGTTACGTATTACGCATTACGCATTAAGTATTACGCATTACTTTTCTGATTCTGTCAGTTATCCTCGGACAGGCAAGGTCGCGATCTCTGGACTCCCCACATGTCTATCGAACAACTCCGCAAAGTTTGGAAGCCTCCTCTTACTGAAAACGCGCGCACCCGTCGCTACCAGGATCGCATCGATGCGTCCATTGATGGCAATCTCGATCAGTTCAGAGAACAGTCGAAAAACCCGGTTGGCCTGATCCATCCGCCGTCCAACTACGCGTTCTGCTGGTTCAGCTCGCTTTCAAAGTGGCAGGGCAACGAGGAGTTGCTCGGCCTCTGCCAGAAGGGCCTCGAGCGCTGGGCCGATATGTCTCTTGCGGATGAGCTTACCGATATCAGACAGTGGGATCATTCATGGACGTTCGGTGGCATAGCCAACATGTATGCCACCGTGGAGGAGGCCCTGCCCGATGCAGTCCGGACGAGATTCCTTGAGGCTTGTCACCGCAACGCGCCGATTGCCATTCATCGCGACAAAATGGGGACGGTCGGAAACCAGGTGATATCCGGAATCATCGGCGACCTGCTTTACGGACACCTCCTCGATAGCGAAGAATACCTGGCGATTGCTCGTGAAAGATTCGAGAAATACGGGCCGCTGATCATCATGGAGAACGGGCAGGCAAACGAGCAGTACGGCCCCTGCCCGAATTACTCTTCCGGCGCGTTTGCAGGGGTCTTCGAGTACGTGCTGATCGAAGAGCTCGAAGAGTGGCGGCCAAGAATCTTGAAATCCCTCGACTGGTTTCGCTGGATGCACACCGAGAGCCTCTACCTGATTCCCGGACCGAGCACTCGAATGTACTACTCGCGCTGGATGCTCCACCTGCCTCTCCACTGTTTCTCCGCGCTCGAGTACGCTTCCGAGACTCAACCGATGTTTCTTGATTTCCGCGACCGGTATGAGCCCATTGCCGGTGACCACAGCCGCGACCACATCAACGGGACCGATACGGTTTCCATAAGGTTGAACACCCGTGAAACTTCGGAATCCACGACCGAACAACTCGCGAAATGGAACGAGCCAGTAACGGAATACTTCGAGCAGACCTGGTTCGGACGCGCGCCAATCAAATACGCTCTCATCCGACGACGTTACCAGACGGGTATTACCTACATGGGCTGGCTACCCATGATGGGACTGCAGACCTGGGCCTGGGGCGACGAGCCGCCCATCCTTCACTCGCTGCACGGCGCGGCGTCCGGCACACAGGCATGGGGCATCGACACCGAAGCCAAATCAGCAGACCATTACTACTATGGTCACGGCGCAGGTCTCATGGCACCGGCCGTTGTGTGGCGTCCATTGGGCGGCAGCCAGGAGGGCCAGCCTGACGAGCTACCGTTTACCATCTGGCGTCACAGCAAGCTCATCCAGATGGCCATCTTCACGGATGTCTCCACCGTCATCATCCACACCGGCGAGACCGGCCGCCGCGTCACTCGCTGGGCCCTCAATCCCATCGAGCCCTCGGCGCCGATCATCGAAGATGGTGTTGTCAGATTTGAAAATCGCATCGGTCGCATCTACTCACTCAAAGGAACGCCCAATCCGGAAGAGGCCATCGGCACTTTCAGAGAGGAACAGAAGGAGTTGCCAGTGCAGCGTCTTGCGTGGGAGATTGAAGACAACGACAGTGCGTTCGCTTTCTCCAACGAGAGCTTTGAATTTGTGAAGGACGATCTGTCAGAAAAAAGATGTCTCGAATTCAAAGACGAGACCGGCACCTACCGCGCCGACATCTCGACCATTCTTGACGAAGACGGCTACCTTCAACGAAACGAGGAGACTGCGGACGTCAGACGGATTTTGTAGGACGCCTCAGGCGGCGCATCACGAAGACTAAACCAATTCTAATGGAGAACATCATGCTCAAGCTCATCCCTGCCGCCCTTATTGCGTTTACTTTGCACGCCCAGGAACACGAGGAGGAAATGCGACATGCAATGGAAGAGATCCAGGATGCCCGAGAAGAGCTGCGAGAAGCGAAACGTGAATACTACGATGGAATGGTCGAAAGCAATGAAAGGGAAATCGAATGGAAACTCGATGCCCTGGGCGACCCGGATGACGCGCCAGGCCCGGAAGAGCAGGACCTGCGAAGCAAGCTCGTGAGACTGCACGAGATGAGGCTGACGAACCGCGTGGTGAAAGCTGATTATCGGCTCAGATATGAAGAGGCCAGACTCAGCGTCATGCGCTTGCAGCGGATTCACCATGCCATCAGTTTCATGAGGCCACAATTGCAGCGGGAGGGAATCAAGGCGGATGGCTTCCCGCGGTTGCAGCAGGTTGTTCAGGAAAAGCTGAAGGGGGTAATGCTTCTGCAGGCCTACTTTGAGGCGAAGCTCGATGGCGAAGAAGAAAAGGCAAAAGCCATCGCAGAAAAACTTGGCGACAAGGTGCCTCCGCCGGTGAAGCTGGTGAGACCGAAAGAGATTTGAATTGCGATATGAGCCTTCAAGGTCAGGCCATCCTGACGAGCCACTTGAATCAGACGGTCACCCTTCTCAGATTCCCGAGTCACGATTGGTAGAATTGTTCGACCAGTTGTTCAAATGCTTCAGTTCGTGAAGGGTCGAGTTTCTCAAGCTTGGCCCATTCTTCTCGCACCCAGTCGAGATCAAGGGCGGCAGAATTAGCCCCAAGAATGCCTCGGATGTCCTCTTGGTCTCTCGGACGAAATGCTATGAGCTTCAGGATAATGAGGCTCTCTGCATCACCCACTCGGATGCTATTCCCATCGATATCCTCCCACTTTGCCCTCCTGAGAATCTCCTGAAAGATCGGAAGATTTGCCTTCAGCCAATCCACTCGGATTTGGCCGAAGTAGATCTCGAGCAGATGATCGTCTCGCCATTGGCGTATGCAGTCCACCACATCAAGACTGAATCCACGCTCTTTCAGGTCGTCCAGCAGGGGCGGCAGGTCAATCTGATTCACTGTCAAAAGAAGATCTACATCCCTGGTTGACCTGAGGGGGCCGCGAATCGCCAGGCCCAAGCCGCCGATCAGCGCATAGTCCGTTGACTTCAAGTTCAGAACCTCAGCCATTCCTTTGAGGGCTTCGAATAATTCACCGGCAAATGGGGATTCAGGACTGGACATGCTGGGCGATGAATTCCTTCATGATCCTCTGCCATTCGTTTTCCTGGTTCTCCCAATACTCCAGTTGCCATTCGCGGATACTACTGGATCGAGAAAGTCTCTCGACGGCATCAGAAACATCGCAAACAGCATGAATCCGCTGAGTCGGTGTCAGGTGTCTCTCTCTGGCCACCCTCTCTCTCAATTGATCGACGGCAGACGGAAAATGTGGGAGATCGAGAGGCATTTGTATTACAGGTCTTTTGATGAAATATATGGGCGAACATCAGAGGGTGAAGTCGTCTGAGAAAAAGTCAAGTTCTGGCCGTTCTGTTTCAGACTGGACGGTCATTCTCAGAAGACATTTCCAGTTCCTGCTCGTCACATGTCTTTTGCCCGGGGATTGACGAGCAAACCCTGTCATATGAACATGCCGCGGCCATTTCGCCCTCCCTTACAATCCCGAACTCACTTACCACAAATCAAATGTCACTCAGAACCGAACAGATATCCCGCGCGCTCTCGAAGAATCTGCTGGGTAAGAATCACACCCGCCTCATGATGGATTACTTTCGGCAGAAGCTGCCCAGGCTTGAGATCCCCGAGACGCCCGAAGAGTGGGAAAAGCGGGCCAAACGCCTCCGCAAAGAACTCCTCCCCAAGGTCTATCTCAAAGGCCATCGGCATAACGCTCTGAACGCCAAACCCAAAGTCCAGTGGCGTGGAGTGATCGAGACAGACAAAGGCTACCGAATCCGAAAGCTCCGTTACGAAGGCTATCCGGGCATGTGGATTCCCGCGCTTCTCTACGAGCCCGCCGAGCTGAAGGGCAAAGTGCCAGCAGTGCTGAATCCCAACGGACACCACCGCGGCGGCAAAGCCATGCCCTACAAGCAGGCCCGCTGCATCAATCTCGCAAAGCGTGGGATGCTCGCCCTGAATACCGAGTTCATTGGGATGGGCGAACTGCAGGGCGCATCCAATCACATGAGCCAGGGCCACATCGATCTGTGTGGAGTCGCCGGAGTCGGCGTAATGTACCTCGCCATGAAGCGGGGCCTGGACCTGCTCCTCGCCCACAAGAACGCAGACCCCGACCGCCTCGCCATGACCGGTCTCTCCGGTGGCGGCTGGCAGACAGCGGTTTTGTCCGCCATTGATGAGCGCGTCAGAGCGATCGTCCCGGTCTCCGGTCATTCACCCATCTGGCAGCGTGCTATCGATCGCTGGCAGGATCACGGCGATCTGGAACAGACACCGGTAGACCTCTGCACGGTTGCCGATTTCGACACGATGACCGCGATGTTCGCTCCCAGGCCATCGCTCCTGATCCACAGCGTGAATGACAATCTTTTTCGTCCGGAATTCATGCGTCCCTCCTTGTTCAAGCCCGCGCGCCAGGTTTACAAATGTCTCGGATTCGAGGAACGGATCGGATTCTACGCGAACGAAGATCCCGGCGACCACAACTACGAACGCGATATCCGCGAACAGTTCTACAAGTTCCTCAAAGAATCCTGGGATCTCGACATCCCGATTGAAGAAGATTCATGCGACGACGAGATCCGCTCCGAATGGGAATTGAGCGTCGGCCTCCCCAACGACAACCCTACTTTCTTTGGCATTGCCGCGGACCTCTCGCAGAAACTTCCAAAGAAGAGGGCTTCTCTCAAAACCAGAAGTGAAGATCGAAAGCGACTTCGTGAAGTCTTGCGCTTGCCTCGGCTGGCCTCCACCACAAGTGAGAGCCCCGGCAAACCTCGCAAAACGGGCGGCGTCCTCGTCACGAGTCACATCCTCACCATGGGCAGATGGAAAGTGCCGGTCGCAGAATTCAAACCAGACCGACCGGGGAGCCCGTTGCTCATTCTCAGCGGGGCCGGAAGATCGAAATCCAGCCCGGCCGTCAAGAGCGCAATCGATGCTGGACATCATGTCTTCGTGGCCGACCTGTTCGGCTTCGGAGAACAGGTCATCGAAGATGGAAGGTATCACTACCTGTTCATGGAATGCGTGGCCGCAGCCGGGGACCGCCCCCTCGGCATATGCACGGCTCAGCTCCAGGCATTGCTCAAGTGGATTCGCAGCAACACGCAGAACGCCAAGGTCGGTATCACTGCACAGGGCCTCTCATGCAGCCTGGTCGCCCTCTGCGTGGCCGCGCTCAGTCCAGTCAACATCGACAGCATGGACGTGTTCCTCCCCGACACCCTTCGCCGCCTCATCGAGTGGCAGGTGGGCTACATTCAAGAGCCCGTCATGTTCTGCTTTGGCCTCCTCGAACAGTTCGACATTGAAGACCTGATGGTGATGTCGCAACCGGCAGGAATTGAAATCAACGGTCGCGGGCCGATGAGGTGACAGATTCCCAGGCGCTCGCCTCTGGTGAATAGTTCAGCTCTGCGCCACTCTTACTTCTGCTGAATTTCTTGCACAGGCTGTGTGAGATTTGAGATCGTCTGGCAGATCATTCGGACGGATATTCGTGAACCTAGAACGCAGATTGCCGGGTTTGGAAAGTGACGATCTGTCCTCTCCACCGTTTGCCTTCAGCCTCACGTAAACCCAGAATCGCCCCGCCTTTGCACCATTTCAGATGATCTTCCTCGAACCATCCAGACTACACCCCAGCCAGAATGCGGCCCGGATCGTCGCGTTGATCTTGCTTCCGATGCTTTCAGCGGTCATCGCTGAAGACGCGCCCGTCTCCCTGGAACGCATTTCCGGCCTGGTCGATTCCGATGCGGACACGATGAACTTTCGCTTCCGAACGAAGTTCAATCGGCGATACGTCGACGATCAGAATACCCGCGTGCTCATTGCCAAAAAGATCACCGAGCCGCCGATCCTTAATGGCGTGCTCGAAGATCCGTGCTGGAAGGCGCCGGGACCGCAGTCGGAATGGAAGCACCGGACACAGAGCGCGTGGGTGCAGATGGTCTCCACGGACGTCACGCCGAAGCAGACCGTCCTTTACGTCTGCTATGACGATCGCAATCTTTACCTTGCCTACGTCGCAGAAGAGCCCGAGCCCAAATCGGTGCTCTTCATTGAAAAGAAGAGCCCGGGCAAAGAACACGGCTTCGAGGCATACCAAGGCGATTGTGGCGAGATTTTTATCGAGACAGATGGACTCGGCGGCGACGGCTACGGCTGGCAGTTCATTCTCAATATCTATCAGCACATGCTCTATGACGGGACGAACCCTTTTACTACAAAAGGAAAGATGTGGGATCCCCGTGCAAAGCTCAAAGGAGCGATGGGGCCGAAGAGATGGATCGTAGAAATGGCAGTGCCGTTCAATGGTTTCAAGAGGGACAGCTACGCCTACCAGGGACCACCTAAACGTGGCGAGAGGTGGGGAATCCGTACAGTGCGGAATGGCCGTCCTCCGCCAACCGGTCAGGATCGCATTTTCTCCACCTGGACATACAACCCCGTCGAATCCTGGCACAACCCCTGGCCCACCGGCGTCTTGATTTTCGAAGACCCCAACCTGCTTCGGAACATCAAATTCAACGAAGACCTCGACAACGATGACGCGCTCGACCACTGGGTCACAAAAAAATCGCGGGACAATCTTGATGCCAGCCTCAGCTTTGATGCGGAGGCTGGTTTCGGCTCAGTCGAATGCAAACTGACCAAGGAAGAAGATCTCTTCCAGCTCTCCCAGCGCGTCGGCGTCCGCCCGAACAAGTTTTATCGGCTTACCGGAAAGCTCAAGATTGAGAAGGGGCAGGGCAAAGTGACCGTCGCGTTCGATAAGCCGGCGAGACAGCAGGAAATCACGAGGTCCGGCGAATGGGTGGATATCGATCTCGAAGCCTATGCCTCGGGCGCGCAGCAGGCTCTTAACGTCTACATGCTCGTCCAGGGCGGCGTCGAAAAGATTCTTCTTGACGAGCTGACGATGGTGCAGGAACCGTTCGGCATCGAGAAAGGCATGTATTGCCTCACGGGCAACGGCTTCCGCCCAGAGCTTAACGTCCGCGACAAATGGAAAATCAACGGGCGCTACACCTATCGCAAACCCGGCACGAACGAATTCAAACCGCCTTACCGAAAACAGTGGACGCCCCTCGTCTGGAACGGGTACGACGACGTCGGCACTTCGAAGGCCGTCGACAGTTGGATTCCCTTCGAGCACGGCAGCCTGACGAAAGGCGGGCACAACATCGTCCAGTGGCCGTGGGTGGCCTTTCGTTCGCTGCAGAGCCCGACCTATCCACAGGGCCACGAAGTGATCCTCGATCTCGGCCGCGACTTTTACGTCACGGGAATTGATTCGCTCTTCGCCATGGCGATCAAACAGCTCTTCTTCTACGTCAAGCCGGAAAAATCAGAGGATTACGTTCTCGTTGATAAACTCAACGGCGCGGGCGTGCTCGATCCCCCCGGCGATACGCTCTATTTCCGGGCGAGAGGTGCGAATTCCGTTGCCCGCTACATCAAGCTGCACTGGTATGAAAGGACGTTCCAGGGCGGTGCGCAGTTCTTCGTACAAGTCTGGGGAACGGAAAAAGGCGAGCATGGCGATCTCGAAATCACCCGCTTCCAATGGAAGAAAGGCATTACGGTCGACAAGCCGAAAGTGCCCTCGTTCACTCGCATTCGTGAGCCTTTCATTGTGCCGCAGCCGCAGCAGGCCGAATGGACGAAGCAGCCCTTCGTGGTCGACGCCGCAACAAAGATCGTTTGCGCGTCCGTGGGATACACTCCTGACATTGGCGCGGACTTCTCTGATGACACGTTCGAGATGCAGAACGTTCGCTTGCCGGTGGCGCTCCTCGAAGATGAGCTCAAGGGCAATCCTTCTCTCAAGAACTGCATCGTCATCGGCGACGTTGCCAATTCACCGGCCATCGGGCAGGTGGCCAAGAGCGCAGGGATTAAGATTGCTGAAGACGATCCGGGACAGCAGGGCTACGTTTTGCAGTCCGGGCCTGAGCGCGTCCTCATTATTGGCTCGGGGGAGGATCAGCAGGGGGCCTTTTACGGCGTCACCAGCGTCATGCAGATCACTCGGCGTGATGCGGACGGGCGGCTCATCATTCCGGGCTGCAATATTCGGGACTGGCCCCAGGCGATGATGCGGGACACCATGTTCCGATTCAACGACGGGCTCCGACTCACAGACGAATACAAACGGATCATCAAGCTCTACTCCATGATTCGGATCAACGGCACCACCAAAGGTGTGGCCGCCGGCCCGTACAGCCAATCCCTGTTGAAAGTGCACGAAGACATCAGGGATTACGTTCGTCGGCATTTTATTCAGCAGGGACATCTCGGCTCAGGGGCAGGCGGCTCCGGACGTTTCAATGGGACGGAAATTGGCGATGACGAGGATGAGGGTTACCTCACCGAAAAGACAAGCTGCCGGCGGCTCAATGTCTGCCCGTCTTCGAGCCATGGTTTGTATGCGCTGAAGAATCCACTCGATCGTTCAGTCTTCGATAGCCTCTCCGATGCAGAGGTCGCGTCGCTCGATCTCGATGAGATGGGGCACATCAAAGATGGTTCACGCTGGCTCGCGGATCGGCGCTGCCAGCGGCGAGGTATGGACGGCCCCCATCTGCTCTACGAATACATCGCCCGCTTCTACGATCTGTGCAGGCAGCGGGGAGTGAAAGTGGAGGCCATCGATTGCCACCTCACACCCGATGCCGGTGGTGATCGTTACTACGACATGGGCAAGGCTGAGCCCTACCTGCCTCACGATCTTGTCATGGGCTCGTGGAAGGGATCGGTCGGCCAGTCCTACAGCAACCCCGAACTGGCGGTCGACCAATTCGAGCGCGTCTTCACCTGGAACAACTGGGGCTTCAACGGCAACTACGGCGACCCCTACGGCGGTCCGAGCCCGAACTTCAATCAGAAAACGAAAAACCGGATCTGGGGCACGCGCAGCTCCTGGTGGGCGAGCGGCTCGAACGAAGGAATGGTCATCGGACTGCTCGCCAAGATCGTCGGCGGGCAGTGCATGGGCGGCAGCCTGCAGCTCCCGGTCGAATCGGAGTACCTGTGGAGCCCGGCGAAGCCGATGCCCAACACACACGAATTCGTCAATCGGCTGGTCAATCTGACCGTGCGGATGAACGAGCGGTTCTTCGGCCGACCATTCCCAAGCTGGCAGGAGGATCGCAAGCAGAAGTGGTTCAAGGTCGATCTACGCAAGACGGTCAATTGGAGCCACATCGATGAGATTCCCGCGGACAGCAGAGGATGGCTTGACTGGGGCAGCAACTACGATCTTCGCCTGCTCCCGATGGGCGATACGCAGATCGAAGAAGTGCCGTTCAGAATCATCGATCCAAAAACCAACGGTGGGAAATCCATGGTTTTCCTGGGCAATCCACCAGCCGACGCCAAGGTCAGCTCCGCATTGCCGGCCAGCACGCCTGAGATCCCCATCGGACGCAAGACTGCCAGCCTCTGTTTTCTGAAAACCCGCGTCGAAGCCGGCGAGCCGGCCACCTACCTGGCCACCTACGAAGACGGACGGCGGCTAACCTTCAACATCGATATCCGCGACACCGAAGTCGCCCGCACTTATACCTGGGAGCGCACCCATGATTACGAAAACATGCGCTACTTCGGAAAGAACATCGGCAACCCCAACCCGCTCGCCCGCCACATCGACTTTCTCAGCAGGCCGGGCTGGCTCGGCTACACCACCTCTGGTGACGAATGTTCAGTCCGAATTCACGAGTGGGTAAATCCGTACCCGGAGCTGACCATCCGGTCCATTACTGCCTACTACCCACCGGCCCAGAAGACTGGAGAGCGTTCAGCCATCTTTGCCATCACAGGCATCGAAGCGGAACAGCAGGATTTCGATCGCTGGGCCCGCAAAGAACGGCCCCCATTGCGCGCTCCGAAATCAGAGATTTCGAAATCCCTGTCGCGGAGCGCCAACACCACTCTGAAGCCCGTATTCGCCGGCGGCAAACCTGAAGAGCGCGAAATCAAGAGCACCCGCATCCTCGGCAAGGAGACTCTCAATCGCTACGTGGATGAAAAGGGAAAGCTCCTCTTCTCCGTCAGTAACGAAGCCTATCAGGGCGGACGTATCTTCAATGACGATACAAAATCGTGCTGGCTGAGGAACATCCGTAAAGACAAAACAAAATGGAGCGTCACGGTCACCCTCGCCACGCCGGCCAACATCGAAGCCATCGGACTTCGGGGCAGATTCATGACCTGGAAAGAACGGGGCGACGTAGCGGCCGGCACCTATCGCCTGGCCAGAGCGGATTACACGATCCACGTGCAGACTGCCGATGGCAATTGGCAGCAGGTTGGCGAATGCCTCGCAACCTGCGGTGAGGATGGGATCAACTATCTGCCAGTCGCTTCTTTGAAAGCGCAGAAGATTCGGGTGGAAACCGATGTGAGCCGATTCTCGCATTCATACTACAACCCGTACAACAACCCGGGATTCAGCTACCTGCAGGCTTATACGAAATAAATGGAAACACAGGAACCCACCAACGAATCTCACGAAACCGTCCAACAGACGATCTCCTCGCTGGCATCGCGAGAGCAGCAGCTAAAGGGACTGGGCGCCGCCGGCCGCGGCATGGCCATTGGAGCGGCCGCGTGCCTGTTCTTTCTCCTGCTTCTTTATCTGTGTGAGGTCCAGCGCGGGCCGCTGACCTTTTTTGCGTTTGCCTTCCCATTCATCGGCGCGTGCATCGCTGTTTCCATTCGCGGCGACAGTGCAGTGAGTACCTATGAAGCCGCGAAGCTCGTCGATGACCGGCTCGGTATGAACGACCAGCTTGCCAGTGCATACGATTTCATTCGGTCAGGACGTGAAGGCATGCTCGCCGGAATGGCCATTCGCCAGACGGCCGAACGCATGGAGGCCGCGGCATCTGCGGACCAACCCGCGGCCGTGCGGGCTCCCTGCTCTTTCTGGCTCTCGCTTGTCGTGCTCATTTTCTGTATTCCGATGCACAATAGCCTCTTTCCGCCCGTCGAGGGCACCGGACTGTCCAAAGCGACGCGCAGAGAATTGCAGCGCGGCAAAGACTCGCTCGAGGGTCTCCTCGCCCTCGAGGCCGACATCACCGATGAAGACGAAAAGAAGGAATTCGAGCGCATCAAGAAGCTCATCCAGGAACTCAACATGATGAGCGACACCGCAACCAAAGATGAGATCCTCGCCCGCCTCTCCCGGGAAATAGCGGACATGGATGCGGAGGCCGGCAAAGACGACGCGATGTCCCGCGCTCTCGACGAACTCAAGAAATATCGTGAGCGCGTCGCCATGGGCGACCTCATGGACGAAGTCCAGCAGGAGCTGGACAAAGGCGCGGAGCAACTCACCGTCACGACTGCGGGAGGACAGAAGGTGGAAGCCGAAGCCATCAAAACCCTCGCGCTCGTGGAAAGAAAAGAGCTCGCTGATAAGCGCGCCAAGCAGGAGGCCTTGGCCGAAGACCTGAAAGCCGTGGCAAAAGAGCAGCGCGAGAAAGGCGAAGCCGCCGGCGACGCGCTGGAGAAAAAGCTCGCCAAGGCTGCCGAAGGCTCACAGACGAAATTGAAGAAAGGCCAGCTCAGCTATGACGCTCTCAGCGCCGCAGTCGAGGACCGTGATATCCGGGCCATGATCCTGGACGCCGCTTCAGACAAGTCCCGTTCGACAGGTGCCTACCGTGAGGTCTACAGCAACTACGAACGCATACTGGATTCAGTCATGTTTCAGCAGCGCGTCCCCAGCGGGCAGGAGCTCTACGTGAAGCGGTATTTCAAGGTCATTAAACCTAAGTGAACGAACTCTACTTCCTCTCCAAGCCTGCGCTGGCAGCGCTCGCCCTTCTTGTCGTAGTGGCCATCCTCTACATTCTGAGGATGCCGAGACAGAAGGTGCAGCTTTCGTCGCTTGCCTACCTCGCGCATCTTCAGAAGGATGCCAAACGGCAGCGACGGCGAATGCGCACGATCATCTCGATGCTGGTCCAGGCGGTGGCACTCAGCCTGCTCGCCTTTTCCGCGGCGCGGCCGCTAATCTCTTCGGGGCGCTTGACGGAACAGCGCATCGTGCTGGTCATGGATGTCTCGGCCAGCATGCACACAAAAGACGGCAAGGATGGTGGGACCCGCTTCGACGAAGCGAAAGCCAAAGCGCGGGAGATCATCCGCCGCATGGAGCACGGCGACCGAATGCTGATCATCGCCGCAGACAGCGAGGCCCGTATCGTCCAGCAGTTTGAGAAGGACCGTCGGACACTTTACCGCACCCTCGATGGACTCCGGGCCGGCTTCCAGACCACCGATCTCTCGCAGGCATTTGACCTTGTCCGTGAAGTCATACGGCCGCTTTCCGAACCGCAGATTTATCTTCTGTCCGACGGAGCGGAGGTAGTGCGGACACTCCGTGGTCGCTCTGATGAATTCACAAAAAATTATTCGGACATCCTTTCGAAGATTCAGTTCCACGCATTCGGCGAGAAGCAGGGGAATGTTGGCATCGTCAGCTTTTCGTCACGCAGAAACATGGATTCCGAGCGCGATTTTTCCGCGCTCCTGGTCCTGCAGAACACTTTCAATGAACCCCAGAAGGTAGCCATCCGACTAAGCATCGGCGGACAGAAAGAAGGCGAGAAATCAAAACCAGATTCCGGCGCCGGCGGCACGACTATCGATGTTCGTGAAGTCACGCTACCGCCCAACGAACTGCACACCGAGATGTACGAAAAGACACTCCTGGTGGGTGGACAGTTCACCGCGGAAGTCACGCTCCTGGACACTGGCGTCGAAGATGCCTTCGCCGTCGACAACACTGCGTATGAATGGATTCCGAAACGCGAGCGGATCAAGGTGCTGGTCGTTGCGCCCCAGGAAGAGCTCGGTGGCTATCTCGATGCGGCCATGAGCGCGAACATCGGCGTCCAGGGCTACCGAATCTCGCCGGATAAATACAACAAGAACTACGATGTCGGCGCGATGATCTTCTACAACTGGATACCCTCCAGGCTGCCCGACAGCCATCTCATCTTCGTCAACACGAGCGGCAAGAACCCCGCGGCATCGATCACCAAAGATGCGGTATTGCGCCCGTTGATGCGGACCTGGGACCGCACCCATCCGCTGATGAACTACATCAGCCTGGAGAATCTGCTCATTGCAGAATCGCTCGGCATAAAACAGACGGACTTCATGGAGCCGATCGCACGGACGGTGCAGACCCCGATCATCCTCGCTGGACGCCGCGGTCCTCAGAAGCTGGTCTTTGTTGCCTTCGATCCAAAGCAATCGGATTTTCCCTTCCGCCTCGCCTTCCCCGTCCTCGTCTCGAATTCGCTCCTCTGGTTCACCCAGAATGAGGTCGGCGAACAGAAGACCCAGATCAAGCCTGGCGAGGTCGTGGAAATCCGTGTGCCGGCCAGCAAGCGTAACCGGCCCACAGAGATCTTCGTTACCGATCCGCTTAAGGAGGAATCTGTCATCCCCGTCATTGGAGACACAGCCACCTACACTCAAACGCATCTCTGCGGTACCTACACCTACGATATCGGAAGACAAAAGCACGGATTCGCCGTCAACCTGAGCGACCCGACGGAAAGCAGAATCGCACCCAATCCGGAATTTCAGGAGAGCTTCAAAGAAGCACAATCCATCGAAGAAAAGGCGCCCGTAGTCGAACGCGAATTGTGGTTTGTGCTGAATTGGTTTGCCCTCGTCTTGTTGTGCATCGAGGCATATGTCTATCACCAGAGGATTCTGTTCTGACTCGAATCTTCGTCGTAGTCTTCGTCTTAATCTTCGTCTTCTTCTTTGCTGCGTCTACCACCAACGAATTCTGGATCAAAGATGCCCATCTCTTCGTCTTAATCTTCGTCTTAATCTTCGTCTTCTTCGAAGCAGAGAAAGAGACGAAGATTAAGACGAAGATTAAGACGAAGATTAAGACGAAGAGAAAACCAGCCTTCCACTATTCCACTATTCACCATTCCACATCTCCACCATTCCATTCTTTAGTCCATGCAGGTCTATAATCCCGCCGCTTTTTTCATCTTTCTGATCGTACCGGTGCTGATCTATATCGGCCTCCGTACGTACGATAAGGTGACGCCGCTCCGCAAAGGGATCATGACTGGTGCCAGAAGCCTGGTCGTTGCGATGATCGTGGCCGACCTGCTGACGCTTCAAGTCTGGTGGACGGATACGGACCAGGATATCTGCGTTTACTTCCTTGTTGATGTCTCAACATCGATGGAGCCGCACAGAAAGACGCTCGCGCAGGTGGTCGAGAAGAGCATGAAAACCATGCCCTCTGATGCCTGGGCAGGCGTCATCCTCTTCGATGCAAAACCGACCGTTGCCGTGCCTGCCGGGCCAAATCCGGATATCCAACTTGCCAGGAAGAAGATCGAAGGCGAAGCCACTGATATCGCCCGAACAGCCACCGCTCAGGAACAGGAGACCAACATTGCAGCGGCCATTCGGCTGGCATTGAGCTCGTTCCCCAGCGATATGGCCCGGCGCATCTGCCTGGTTTCTGACTGCAACGAAACCGAGGGCAACGCCATCCAGGAAGCCTACGTCGCCGGCCAGGCCGGCATCGATATCGTCGCGCTTCAACCGAAGCTCCAGTCAAAGCCTGACATTGCCATCGATCGGATTTCATTGGCTGAAGAGATCCATCTGAACCAGGCATTCAATGTCCACGTTTCAGTGACGAGCTCGTTCGAGCACAGCACGAGCGAATCGCGCAAGGCGGAAGTGAGGCTCTATCGCAACCACGTCATGGTTGCTTCGAATACCTTCAACGTGAAACGCGGCTCGGAGCTCCTGGAGTTCCGGCAGCGTATCGAGCGCGGTGGACGTTTCGTTTACGAGGCAAGGCTGGTGACCGACCTGAAACAGAACCCGGGCAACGATCGCACCTACGCCTTTCTTGAGCTCAATGACCTCCCGCGCATTCTGGTGATAGCCAACGAATCCTCCGAACAGCTCAACCTCAGGCGCGCATTCGAAGGCGCACGGGTAAATCTCGAAGTGCGACCGGCTAGGGGCCTGCCGCAAAGCATGCTCGACCTGGAGGAATTCGTTGCGGTGATCATCGGAAACGTTCCCGCTTCGGACATGACTGCCAACCAGATGAAACTCCTTCACGATTACGTCAAGGAATTTGGCGGCTCGGTGATCATGACCGGCGGAGACAAGGCGCTCTCTGCCGGTGGTTACGCGGGCACTCTACTGGAAGAGATGCTGCCGGTTCTCTGTTCCTTCGGTGAGAAGGAAACGCCCACCGTGGCACTGGTGATGGTGGTCGACAACTCCACCTCGATGCACATTCACAAGCACGATTTCAAAGGCGACAAGAGAGATTTTGCTCGCAGTGTCTTTTATCGTGCCGTCGATGTCCTGAGTGACCGGGACAGAATCGGAGCGCTTGGATTCGCCAGCGAGCTGAAAAGTCCAAAGTGGTTCTTGACCCTCCAGCAGGTGGTCGATCGTCCGCGCATCAAGCAGATTAGTATCCCCTTCGATGGCCGCTCGAATCTGTATCGGCCGATGAATACGGCCTACGACAGATTGATGAAGGTGAATGCCACGAACAAGGGAATCATAATCGTGACCGATGGGTATGTAGACCCAGGTTACGATTACGCGCAGCTCGCGATGCAGTTTGCATCGGGAGAGGTCAGCATCAGCACGGTGGCTGTCGGCAGCGAAGCAAATCATAAACTGCTCGGTGAAATCGCCCGTTGGGGGAATGGCCGCTACTACCCGGCTGAGGATGTCGAAGAGGCAGCGCACGTTCTGGAAAAGGAGATTGAAGAATTCGCGCGCGCCATCGTCGTGGAGCGGCCGGTCGAGGCCCTTGCGTTGAAGCAAAGCGATCTCTTTCAGGGCGTCGACATCGATCTGAGCCCGACCCTTTTCGGATACGTCCGAGTCAAACCCAAACTTGCATCGGAGACGTTGCTGGTCACGCAAAAGGCGAAAGACCCGCTCCTGGTCACCTGGCCTTTCGGCGCTGGTCGCACCACGGTCCTGGCGACCGACGCCCGCGGCAAATGGAGTCAGCTCTGGATTACTGACTGGAGCGATCAGTTCGGCCAGCTCTTTCAGAACATGGTGAACTGGAGCTCTCGCTCGACACCTGGCATCGATTACATCCCGCGCGTCACAGTGCGCGGCTGGGAACTCCTTCTGGATGTGGATGCGCTCGATGAGCGGAACAAATTCGTCAACAACAAGCCGCCGGTCGTCGGCGTGTATCCGCTGGGCGAGAAGGGCCAGGTCTTCAGCGAAGAGAGCCGCGTGGAAATCGAGATGAGCCAGACCGGGCCGGGACGCTACCACGCAGACTACAAAGTAGATCGCAGTGGCGTGTACCTCTTTAAAGTCGCCAGAGATGACGGCTCCGGCGTGGCCACGACTGGCGGTGTCGTCTCGGTAAATCGTGAGCTTGCCTCTTTGCTTCCCAACCAGGCCCTCATGCAAAAGCTGTGTGATGTTTCTGAGGGGCGGATCGCCCTGGATACCGAAGAGGTGTTCGACCTGGAAGGAGCTGCCAAGAAGCGGCCGCACGATATCGGTACTCAGCTTCTGCTCGCTGCATGTTTCCTTTTCATCCTCGATGTGTTGTCGAGGCGGTGGCCGGCGGTGGTGGAGTTTTTGAGAAAGCGGAGGGAGAGATGAGATTCAGAGGCACAGAGCTTCAGAGGTCCAGAGGCTGCAGGCTGACTCCGCTTCGCTCCGCGACGCCCACGTATCCCGCAAAGAAGATGGAGCATCGAGCATCGAGCATCGAGCATCGAGCATCGAGCATCCACCCAGCATCCAGCATCCAGCATCCAGCATCCAGTATCGAGCATCCACCCAGCATCCACCCAGCATCGAGCATCGAGCATCCAGCATCCAGCATCCAGCATCCAGTATCGAGCATCGAGCATCCAGCATCCAGAACCCCACTCCTCGCATTCTTCCTCACCCTCATCTTCTCACTCCAGGCCCCATTCTCTGCCGAGGAAGAATCCGCGCTCAAGCTCTCCGCGCAACGCCAGAAGGTCGTCGACCGGTACATGGACGTGCTCCTGAGCGATGCCCGAAACGACTTTGCGTTCCGTCAGGTCTACGGCGCGTTCAAGGCCGAGAGCAAAGAATTCCTTCTCGTCAATTTCTTCCAGAATGCGATCCGGCTCGATCCGAAGAAGGGAAATTTGCACATCATTCTGGGCAAGCTGTACGCGTCCTTCCGAGACCTCTTTCAGGCAGGTGTAAAATTTCGCGATGCAGCACGACTCGATGTGAACGACTACTACGCCAGATACCTGCTGGCCGATGTGTACTTCAAGCAGCGCAAGTTCGAGAATGCAGCCAAAGGCTACCGTCTCGCCGCGGCGCTGGCTTCGGATTTGAACGACCGCGTGCGCAGCCTGCACGGCCTGGCGCGGGTCCATGCTACCCTTGAACGTTTCGATGATGCGAAGAAGACATGGGAGGAAATCGCAGAGCTTCTGCCTTTCGACGCAGGTTCATTTCGCAAACTGACGACTGCCGCAAGGGCATTCAGTCAGTGGAAACTTGCGGAACGATGGCTCACGAAACTCCTTGAACTCCTCGACGAGGATACGGAGGGCACCTGCTTTGCCCTGGTCGATCTGGGACAAGTGGAGTTTGAGCAGAAGCAATTCGATAAAGCTGTGCTCACCTACCGCAAGGCCAAAACCTACCTCTCCGAATCTCACTGGCTCAGCGAGGAACTTAATGCCCGCATTCGTCAATGTTTCAAGGAACAGCAGAAGCTCAAAACGTTGCAGGCTGAGCTCGAAACACGGGTGGACAAAGAGTCACCGGATGTCAGCGATCTGCTCGAGCTTGCCGCTCTGCGCCAGGCCCAGGGCAATGCCGAATCGGCGTCCGAACACCTCGCAGCGGCTTCCAGCGCCAGTCCTCGCGACGTGCAGATTCTCGAACGCTATCGTTCTGTTCTGGTGGAGCTCGGAAACGACGAGGGCGTCACCGACGCGAGCCGGAGGCTCACCGCGCTTAGTCCACAAAACGTCCACTACAAGCTCCAGGATGCGGAGTACCACATTTCCCAGAAGAATCGTGACGCGGCGAGGGCTATCTGGGACGCGGTGATCGACGAAGATAAGACGCAACCTTCCCGCTATCTTTCGGTGGCACGGGCGATGAGGCGCGCCGGCGAACTGGACTGGTCGGAAGAGGCCTACCGCAGTCTTTTAGAGGTGGCCCCCGATGTCGAATCCTACGGGCTGGAACTGGCGGAGCTCTACTTTCAAAGATCTGCGGAGACGCCGGAGTCTCTCGAGGGTTCGGATGCAGGAGGAAAGAAAGACGCGGAAACAGAGGCCAAAAACCCAGAAGCAATGAAGCAGTGGCTGGAACGGACCAAAGGCTACCTGAAGAAGGCGAACGACCTCATCCGTGCGGCATCCGAACGTGGCAGACTCACCCTCGCGGAAACCCAGTGGGCCGGCCAGCTCTTGCTCGAGTACCGTCAACTGGAAGAATCGAAAGCGGTCATCGAAGCCGGCCGTAAACGATTCGCTGAAGATACCGGACTGGCGCGGATGCACAGCGAGACCTGTCTTCGTCTGGGTGCTTCAAAGCCTCGGAACAGCAGCGATCAAAACACACTCTACGATCGGGCAGTCAGCAGCGCGATGGAGGCATTCGACCTCGCGCCGCATCCGGCGATTAAGCAGGAGATGAACTCGGAATTGCTGAGCCTGGCGATGGGCTACGGAGCGTGGGCCAAGAACAAGCGCGGTGGTGTGCGAGGACTGAAACCGCTTCTGCAGAAGCATTCACAAGATTACTTCAACAGACGGGATGATCCGATGCCGGCCTGGTGTATCGCTGACATTCAGCAGCAGGCGCCTCCTTATTATTTCAGTTTCCCCGGCCTCAAAGGCGGCCCCACCAAGAAGCCTTTCGGCTTCTATACCGGCGACATGCCGAGAGCCACCTTCGGCCTGAGATTCTTTACCGACGCGCTCTACCGTGATCCGCTTTTTATTCCCGGCTACCTGGGAAAATCGGTCTCTTACGTGATGCGCGATTCTTTCGAACAGGCGGTCGTCGAGCTCCGCAAGGCATCGGTCATCGACCCGGTCAACAAGTGGAAATACTTTCTGCGTATCGGCGACCTCTTTGCCGATCAGGGGCAGATGGAAGAGGCGCTTGCCTTCTGGGGCCGCGTCTCCGAGCGCGTGTTCACTGATGCCACCGTCTTCTATCAACTGGCCACACGTTACTTCCGTGCCGAACAGACCGAAGAGGCACTGGAGATGCTTGGCAAGGCCATCGAAGCCAATCCCGGCATCCATTCTTATTACATGACCCGCGGCAACATCTACGACTACCTCGGCGATTATCCGACCGCGGTGCACGAATACCGCAAGGCCCTGGAGCTATCGAGCCAGAGCATGCTGCTGCCCGTCCGGCAGCGCCTCAGCGAAATCCAACGAAGCTGGGCTTACGATCTGTTTGACAAGAATGACACTGCCAAGGCTCTCGCGCAGTTCGAAGAGATCCGAGCGTTTCAGGAAGTGCTCGAAAACTACTACCGGAACGAGAATGACGAGCGCTCGCTCAAACGCCTTTCGCCGGAAGCTGCGGACGTGCAGGTCCAGATTGCGCGCTGCCTGGAAGCACAGAACAGGGAAGACGAGGCCCAGGCCATCTATTCAAAAGTTTCCGGCGAGCTCCCGACCGCGCCCATTCGTTTGAGCAAAATCAGAACGGTCTCACTGAAGTATTACCTCTCGGTCAGGCAGAAGCAGGGCAGGTTGCGTGCGGACAACTTCAGCACTGCCGGCGAAATCAAACCCCGCCCGTTCAAGCTCCGGCTGCTCCGGCACACACGGCTCTATGATATCGCACGCACACACTCGGTTACCCCGAATGGCGTCATCTATTCCGGTCTCGCACGGTGGCTCGAGGTCGAGCCGACCTCGGGCAAAGTCTTGAGGCAGATGAAGCCCGGCAAGGCGATCCTTTACCATGACGGAGTGGAACTGCAGGTGCATCGAGAGTCGCTCGCGGATCGTGTGCAGATCATAAAGGGAGGAAAAACAGTCGATGTAACCGGTCTGCCCGATGCGCAGATTCGCGTCCCGAGTATTCACATCACTCCGGACCGGTTGATCCTTCTTGCGAGCCAGGGAAGGCGACCACGGCTCGTCTCCATCGACACCGGCAGCGGCTCCGTAGAGTGGAAAGTGACTATGTCTCGGCATGTGCAGGAGATTGCGTTTCAGGGCCGTTATGTCGCATCAATTGAAGCCATCGATAACCATTCAACGTTGGTGGTCCGTGAAGCGGCCACCGGAAAAGCAGTCCTGACCAAAGAGCTGCCCCAACAGGGCATCTGGATTCAGCCGGTCATTCAAGGGGACAAGCTATTTCTCTGCGAGGACACAACCTGGCAGCTTCACATGCTGGATATCGCTTCCGGCGATTTCGATTATTCCATCCGATTCGGCGGCACGTTCCCGCGCCCGCCGGTCATACAAGAGGGCGTCCTATACCTTCATGTTCGGGGCTACAAGGCACGGACTATCTACCTCTACGCCATCCAGCCGCAGTCCGGGCAAATCCTCTGGAAAACGGACATGAAGTCGATGAGTGTGCATTCTCCCCCGATTTTCAGAGGCGAAGACATCGTCTACCTGAATCCGGAAACCAACCGTGTCTTCATGATCGATCGAAAGACCGGCGTTCGTCATTCGGAAGCCAGCTACAAAGAGCAGATGACGAAACAGCAACGCGATTTCATCCAGTTCATGCGGCCCTACAAAGAGCACCTGTTGATTGTCGGTGGGCGTGGGGATCTGCATGCGTTTGGTGTGGATCGAAATTAACAGCAGTGGGCACGGCGGAGGAGGCTTCTTCATGGTGGGGACAGATTTTTTGTCTGTCGAAACTTGTCCCGGAGAGATACCGATGAATCCAGAAAACAGGTTGGGCTGCACTGCGAAAATAACGACAGGTCAGAGCCCACAGAATCTACTGGCCACGACCCTGTGCGCGTCCTTGTGCATTCTCGTAACGTCCGAAGGCATCTCAGAAGTTGCCCAGACTAATCAACGCATCAGCGGCGATTTTCATTCACCGGCTCATGTCGCGCTCCCTCTCCCCGCCGATGGCGAGGGCTACAGCATCAGGGCGAAGGCCGTTGAGGTGGGTGGGGGATTGAGAATTCAGCTCGGCGAGAGCAAAGCCACCGTCATCAGAATCGAATGTGTGGACATGCCCAATCTCAATCACCACTGGGGCACGACGAAAGTGCCGAAGGGGCTGAAGGATGCGGCGCTGTTGATGGAGGTCTCTGGGGTGGTCTCGTGGAAACGGAGATATAGAAAGCACTATTTCATCCGGCCCGATCTGCACTTTTATTACGGCGATGATTACAAAAAGGCCCTGGAAAAATGGCCCAGCCTGCCGGGCGCTTCGGAGCATGAATTCGCGTTGCGAGTGACGAGGCTTGAAGGACGGATTCAGCTCTGGATGGATGGAAGATTCTTTACGAGTTTCCCAATGGAGAAGGCCTGGAGGGAGATCGGTATTCAACTGACCGGCAAAGGCGAAGTGCGGAGCGTCCACCACGCAAAAGCAGCGGAGACTGATCGCTTTGTACCGCTGGACATTTCCGATCAGTCGCATCGAGGCGATTTGGAATTCAAGGGGGGTACGGTTTCAGCCGGACTGAACCTGCCCATCCGTTTGGTCAAATCCGGTTCGGTGGATGTTGGCCTCTCCCGATGGCTCCGGCAGTCTCAGGATTCCATGTCTTTCTATTCGCCCTACAGCAAACGGAGCTGTTGGGACGCTGTTCCTGAATCGATCATCTTCAGTGTGCCGAATCGTCACTACAACGCAGTGCACGTACTCTGCGCGGTTGATCCTTCAAAACACAAAAGCCCGACCATGAGTGTCCGTCTGGCGCGGTATCGTCAGTCGTGGGATGGCACCGGCGCGACTCAGGCCGATACGACGATTCGTGTCGATCCTGAACGACTGGAAGGCTGTGAGTCCATCCGTCAGGTGGGAACCGTTCGTGTGAAGTTGGGGCTTCGAAGCAGGTCACTGCCTCTTTACCTGGTTACGATTCCTCTGAAAACAGGTGAGTTGGCAGACTTTCTCGGCAGGGATGACTGGGACTCCAACTACGAGCGCACCGATTACTTCTACCTTGAATTCTGCCGGGAGCTGGGCGTTCGTGCGTCCCGCAACTACGGCGTTTTCGAAAGGCTTCCTTTGGGGCCGGAGAGTGGCGTGCACATCTTCGGAGCTACCCTCGAGAAGACACCGGTTCAGGTGTCCTTTCAATCTGATGAAGTGGGCAACGTCTTCTATAAGGACAAGAACCCGCGGCTCAGGCTCGAAATCGTGAACCCGTCGAAGCGTCCGATAAAGCTGGAGCTGACTACGGCGTTCAAGGATTTCAAAGAGAAGACCGAAGACTCATCCCAAGAAATCAGCGTAAAGCCGGGCACGACGAAGCTGCCGATCAACCTGGCCGGACGCGAACTTGGATGGCATGAGGCGGAGTTCACCTTCAAAGATGAAACAGGCCGGACCATCTGGAATCAGTCAACCGTATTCGCGCTCCTCCCGCCGGACACTCGCAAGGCCGGCAGCGAATCGCCGTATGGCACTTGGTGGTTTGAGGGCAGCCATTATTCGGAGAGCGATGCGAATCTGGTGTTGCCGCTGATTCAGAAGATGGGATTCCGGCACGTCACACCACCGAAGAAGGACGAACGAAAGAATGTCACTCCTGCCAACTACGCCCGTCATAAGATGACTCCCAGCATGATGCGGCGCATCAGGGAGGGCAAGAAGAAAGGCGGCTCGCTCGAGGAACAGGTGCAAAAGTTCATGACGGACTGGCCGGCCACGGGCTACGCCATGATCTTCCATGAAACCCATCTCGGCGGTCTGGGACTCGAAATCCCGCCGGAACTCTTTGGGCGTCCGCCGCTGAAACTCGAAGGCAAAGATCAGGAGCGCTACAAGACGCTCGTCGAACATGCTGAGCGACATTCCTCAGCCATTCGGAAGCTGGCGCCGAACACGAAGATCATCCTTGGCAACGGGGGCACGAATTTCAACGTTCACTGGCTGCGCACGAAGCTCCCGCGCAAACACTGGGACGCTATCGGCCTGGAGATGGCCATTCAGCTCTTTCATCCGGAAGGGCAGCCGACTGGCTGGAATCTGCAGTCGATGTGGATCGCAAAACGGATGCGCGAGATTTACGGGTACGAAGATATGCCCATTACTTCCTGTTACGAATTCGATTACCGGTCTACGGCGCCCGGTGCGCTTTCGCTGAAGCAGCAGGCGGATTGGTATGCGAGGGACGTCCTGCACTGCCTGGCCTACCGCATGCCCAACATCAATGTCGCGCTCATCATGGACTGCAACAGCTCCTACTACAGCAGCCGTTGGGGCGCGACGGGCGTCTGCTTCCGTGCGCCGGACATGTTGCCAAAGCCCAGCTACGTCGCGCTCTCTACCCTCACTCGCGAGCTGGATCAGGCTGAATACCTGCGATGGCTGGATACCGGTTCGACCGGGCTCTACTGCCTGGAATTCAAAAGGAAGGATGGATTCGTCTATGCCCTGTGGGCCACCCGGGGCCAGCGCAAAGTCGAAATCCGCTTTGCCAGAGACGATGGCCAGTATCGCATCTGCGACCTCATGGGTCGGAACGCCGATGGGTCCGTTCGCAACGGCACAGCATCGTTGACGGCCAGCGAGTCACCCGGCTTCCTCTCATCTTCAGTCCAGCTCGCATCCATCAGTGCCGCGGCGCTTTCAGCTCCAGACAAGATTCCTTCAGACGCGGTCATCCTCGACAAGCTCGACAATCCGGACGGATGGAAGCTCATTGAAGAAGGAGACAGCGCGTTCCAGAACTACTGCGCTTACAAGCCGATGGCAAAGGGAAAGACGTTGAAGCAGAAAGGCAGCGATGGGGGAATGCAGATCACCCTCGTTTCACAACCGGACATCCCGGACCTCGTCGGCCGTTACGCTATCTACGAGCCGGCGCGGGGGCCCATCAAGATCCCTGGCAGGCCGAGACGCATCGGCGTCTCAATAAACGGCAACTCAAACTGGGGCCGCATTTATTTCGAGATCATCGATGCCAAAGGGCGCCGGTGGACATCCAACGGATGGGAGGAAGCGCCGAACAGTTGGGACATGTCTGACTGGGAAGCCGAGACCGCCATCAACTTCGACGGCTGGCGATTTATCTCGGTAGGCCTGCCCTTCCACTATGGGTCCGGCTATTACAGTCCGGGCTTCCGCCACTGGCGATGCCAGGGAGACAACAGCACCACAAACCAACTGGAATTCCCCATCCGCTTCAATCGCCTCTACCTCGTCTTGCGCGAAAAGCTCGTCTACGTCAACGAAATGATTCCGGCAAAATCGATGAGTATCGAATTGAAAGACCTTTCGGCTTTGCCATGACTGCGATTAGCAATGCCGGATCAGTTGAAACGCTCCACACGGAGGGCGCTGATATCGAAAGATGGCTCGGTGCCGGTGGCGATCTGGGCGACGAGCTTTCCCGTAATGGGAGACATGGAGATGCCGATCATCGCGTGACCGGCAGCGAGGATAAGATTCTTATACCGTTGGGCGCGGCCGAGGAACGGCAGACCGTCCGGTGTGCACGGCCGGAGCCCCCGCCAGATTTCAAGTAATTCAAGCTCGTTGGGATCGACTCCGGTGAGGTACCGGGGGACGGCATTCAAGATGGCCTTGACACGTCGCTGGTTGATGGAAAGGTCGAGGCCCGCCATTTCGAGAGTTCCTGCAAAACGCAGGCAATCGCCCATGGGAGTCGTAGCAACCTTGGACTCGGCCAGCACGACCGGTCTCCCGGGGCATCCATCTGAGGGCCGTTTGAAGGTCACACTGTATCCCTTGGCCGGCTGGATGGGCAGCTTGATCTGAAGCTCTCTTGCGATGCCAGGCGCCCACGATCCCGATGACAGGACGACCTGCTCCACTTTGAAAGTGCCGCGGGTCGTATGCACGCGTTCGATCTTTCCATCGGAAGTCTCGAAACCAAGCGCTTCGGTGGATGGAAGAATCGTCACTCCCTTGCCTTCAATGTGACGGGCAAGCTCGCCTACAAAGCGATCTGGCAAGAGATGGGCATCCTGTGGATAGAAGACGCCCCCTGTTACGTCGGGACGCACCGAGGCTTCAAAGCCATGGACTTCCTCACCCTTCAGCTCATCCACTTCAATGCCGATATCTTTCAGGAGCCGTGCCTCTTCCAGACCCTCTTCGAATCCTTCTTGCGTTTTGTAGACCGACAGCATTCCCTTCTTTTCATAGCAGAAGTCGATGCCGTCCAGGACGGCCAGCTCGTCAAACAGCTCGACACTGTTCAGGCTGAGATCGCGTATGAGAGGCAAGGCCTGATGCACGTGGCGTGCTTTGCATGCTCCCCGGAATTTCCAGAGCCAGGAGATGATATCCCAATTCAGCCGGGGCTTGATGTAGAACGGGCTGTCCGGGTTGAACATCCACTTGAGCGCCTTCGAGATCACGCCCGGTGCAGCCAACGGCACGCTGTGGCTGGGAACAATCAGACCCGCATTGCCGTAAGAGCTGCCCGAACAGATTTCTCCCATCTCAACGACTGTTACGTTGCAGCCGAGCTCGCACAGATAGTGGGCTGAGCAGATGCCTACCGCCCCGCCTCCGATAACAAGAATTTCTGTTTCAGGATCCATTCTGTTTCACCCGTTTCATTCCAGGACCAGATAATGCTGAATAAAGACTCCCGAGGGGGATATCTTCGGCAGAGCGAGGACGATCCTAACAGTTCATCCTGCAATTCGGCAGTGAGAATACTCACTCTGTATACTTGACAATGACAAGCATGACATCGGACGGGAACACGATGCATGTCGCCCCCGATCTGAAATCGAGATTTTTTGCGGGAATTTGAGCCTGGATTTTGGACTTTGGCTGCCGAGTTGTTATTCCTACGTCCTGATGGGAAGAACTGGCGAAGATTTCAAGCGTCTTGTTTCCATCTGGCATCTGAAAGGGAAAGAGCCCGGTTACAGGAACCTCGGGCTGAGATGACAATCCAAGGGCAAATGACAGAAGGCGAGCAATCATGACTTCGCATGATTCTGAGATTGGCAGTCTTGCCATTGAGAAAAACTGGATTACGCCGGAACAGCTCAACGAGTGCCGCGAAGCCCAGGATGCGGCAGCGAAACTCGGCGTGCAGGGGCGTCTGCTGGACATCATGGTCCAGCGCGGTGTGCTTTCTCAGGACCAGGCGAACAAGCTTGAAAGGGCCGCAGCCGGGCAGTCGCACAAGATCGAGGGATATCACCTTCTTACCAAGATCGGGGCCGGCGGCATGGGCGCGGTCTACAAAGCCCGGCAGGAGGGCATGAACCGGGAAGTTGCCCTCAAGATCCTGCCGCCCAAATTTGCCTCTAACCAGACTTTTCTCGACCGCTTCTACCGTGAAGCACAGTCAATGGCGAAACTGCAGCACCCCAACATCGTCATGGCTTACGACGTGGGCGAATCCAATGGCTATCACTACCTGGCGATGGAGTACGTCGAGGGTGAAGACTTGCAGGCCCGGCTCAAACGGGAGAAAGCTCTGCCCGAAGACCAGGCTCTGAACATCGCCATCTATCTTGCCCGCGCTCTTGAATACGCTGGCAGGGAGGCGAGCCTGATCCATCGCGACATTAAGCCCGGCAATATTCTCCTTACGATGGATGGCACGGTGAAGCTGGCAGACCTCGGCCTGGCAAAGCAGACCACCAATGAAGAGAAGACTATCACCCAGGCAGGCGCTGCCGTCGGCAGCCCTCATTACATGTCACCGGAGCAGATTCGCGGCGAGCAGGACCTCGATTGTCGCACTGACATCTATTCGCTCGGCGTATGCCTGTTTCACCTCCTGACCGGCCGCCCCCCTTACTTCGGCGAAAGCTACGGCACCGTTCTCAGCAAACACCTTTCGGAAGAACTCCCGGACATCCGTGAAACGAATCCTGAAATCTCGGAGAACCTGTCCCTGATTTTTCAGCGCATGACTCGCACGGAGCGGGACGGCCGCTACAGCGACTGGGGCGAGGTCGTAAAAGACCTGGAACTGGCGACAGCAGGAGAATCCCCAGCCATTGCCCGACCCATGCCATCCGCGGTTTCGTCCACACGGGCTCGCCGTGAGCGGCCCACCTCGCGCCGGTCACCCCTGCCGGCCGTTGCAGGGGCAACGGCCGTTCTGGCCGTCGTTCTTATCGTCTTCCTCATTCGAGGGAAGGACGAGCCATCGGCGGACAAAACGAAGCAGCCCGGCTCCGAGACGTCTGCCGCGATGACCAAGAGCAAGGAGGCCGGCGGCCAGGTGGCAGAGCCCCCCGAGCCCGAAGTTCCGCTGCCGGAGAAAGAACCTCCGTCCCAGGAGGTGGACCAGAAGCCACCGGAAACTGTCCCTGTTCAGGTAACCGTTCCGGTCACGAAGACGGCTACGGTTGACAAAAAACCGGAGCCGCCCGACGGCGAAGAAGAGAGCAGACTTCTCCAGCAAGCCACCAGTCTTCGGCAAAAGCTCTGGAAGGAACTGGTCGACCCGCTCAAGAAGAGACGCTATGGCGAATCACTTCAGGCCGTTGCCGGGGCGTCTGAAAAGACAGGCAACCCCACGCTGAAGCCGCTTCTCAATAAGGACCGCGAAGTCATCAACGCTGCTCAGTTATTATTCTAGCGTGCCAAGGCCAGAGCAGCGGACCTAATCGGAAGGCAGTTCGGTACCGGCAGTATGGCCGGTG